>Ga0209189_1002338_pt1 | contig 13323 bp, 12 predicted proteins | sample C_130820_EF_Meta_FD_187308 | JGI IMG/M metagenome (GOLD analysis project Ga0209189, IMG submission 187308) | Freshwater microbial communities from Lake Croche, Canada to study carbon cycling - C_130820_EF_MetaG (SPAdes) (version 3) | ecosystem: Environmental > Aquatic > Freshwater > Lake... | reverse complement strand
GGGCAGAGTCTAGCGGGACTTGCGTTTTCTTGCTATCCCCCCATAGACAGGTCTCACCCCAATGCATGCGGCACAATGCCAAAAATGACCTCAGTAACCTCCCTGCCATTCCAAAGTGCTGCAGTCTGCTGCTTACTCGGCGCCATGTTCGGCGCCGTGTGCGCCCGCAGTGCGGCAGCCGCGTCATTGCAGTGTCAAGTCACCTACGCTGGCAGTACCCAAACCGTGGTGGCCGATCCGGTGGTTGACCCTTATCCGGTGCCTTCAGTGGCTATTGGTGGGCGATTTCAATTCAAACCCGTTGTCGTGGGCACCACCGCTCAGACCGAGCGGGTGTTGATTTATGCTTATGAAATGGCTTCTGACCCAGCGCGGCTGATTCACCAAGCCAAATACCTGCCGCCTTTTCGAACGGGCAACTTGACAGGACAGCACTACTTGTATGCCGGCCCCCTGGAGCGGGAACTCAGCTATGCCTGCGATTGGGTCGGAGGTCCGCCATGAAGCGCTGGCTGTTGTGCATCACTTTGTGGCTGGGGTGCAGCAGCTTGGTGGGCCAGTCGATGCCGCAGCCTGCAGCGGCTGTGAGCCTGGTATTTGCCGGTGACACCACCTTAGACGACGAGGCGGGCGCCTTGATCGACCAAGGTGGCGACCCATTCGCTGACTTTGCGGGTTTGTTTGCCAGCGCCGATGTGCGCTTGGCGAACCTTGAATGTGTGGTCGCCACTGTGGGCTCAGCCGGCAGCAAAAATTACACCTTCCGCGCCCATCCTCGCGTATTGACTGTGTTGCGCAGGCACTTGGACGGGGTGACCCTGGCCAACAACCATTCTGGCGACTTTGGTCGTGAGGCCTTTGCCCAAATGCTGGGCTTGCTCCAGCAGGCAGGCCTTGCGCAAGCCGGCGGCGGCTTGAACCTGAGCCAGGCGCATGCGCCCTGGATCGTGGAGCGCAGGGGTTTGCGGATCGCCATCTTGAGCTACAACGAATTTTTGCCGCGCAGTTTTGAAGCCGGTCACGACAGTCCAGGCGTCGCCTGGAGCGAAGACGAGCAGGTGGTGGACGACATCCGCCGCGCCCGACGGATGCAAGGGGTGGATCTGGTGATCCCGTTCATGCATTGGGGCTGGGAAAACGAGTTGAAGGCCAATGCCCGGCAGCGGCAGTTGGCCCGCAAAATGATCGATGCCGGGGCCGATGCGGTCATTGGCGGACACCCGCATGTGACGCAAGACATTGAGCATTACCATGGCAAGCCCATTATTTACAGCGTGGGTAATTTTGTGATGAAAGAAACCGACAACGACAACCAACGCCAAGGCTGGGTGCTGCGCCTGACGCTCGACAAACAAGGCGTGCGACACTTTGACACCCATGTGGCCCGGATCGGCATGAACGGCATACCCCGGCGCGACCGCCAAGCGGCCAGTCCCTGCTGGCAGCGTGGCGACACGGTGGTGGGGCAATGCCTGGCGGGCCAGCTGAAAAATCACTACTGAAGTCATGTCTGAAACCGTTTCATCCGCCTTATCCAGCGCCTTGGTGCGCGGCGCTTGTCCGCACGACTGCCCTGACACCTGCGCGTTGCTGACCACCGTGGAAAACGGCCTGGCCATCCAAGTGCAAGGCAATCCTGCCCACCCGGCGACCGATGGCGTTTTATGCACCAAAGTCGCCCGCTACCCCGAGCGCACTTACCACCCGCAGCGCCTGTTGACCCCACTTAAACGGGTGGGGCCCAAAGGCTCGGGCCAATTTGAGCCTGTCAGTTGGGACCAAGCGCTGCAGGACATTGCGCACCGCCTGCAAGCGATCGCAGCCCATGACCCTGAAGCAGTGGTCCCCTACAGCTATGCCGGCACCATGGGCCAGGTCCAGGGCGAAGGCATGGCAGCGCGGTTTTTTCACCGCCTGGGCGCATCCTTGTTGGACCGCACCATCTGCGCCTCGGCGGGCGCAGAAGCGCTCACCTACACCTTGGGCGGCAAGGTGGGCATGAAGCTGGGATTTTTTGCCGAATCGAAATTGATTTTGATCTGGGGCAGCAACTCCATCGGCAGTCATTTGCATTTCTGGCGACTGGCCCAAGCGGCCAAGCGGCAAGGGGCCAAGCTGGTTTGCATTGATCCGCGCAAAACCGAAACCGCCGACAAATGCCATGTCCATCTGGCGATCCGGCCCGGCACCGATGCGGCGCTGGCCCTGGCGCTGATGCACGAATTGATTGTCCACGGTTGGCTCGATAACGACTACATTGAACATCACACCACAGGCTGGGAGGCCTTGCGCGCACGGGCACTGCAATGGCCGCCTGAACGGGCCGCGCAAGTCTGCGGCATCGACCCCGTTCAAATCACCGATTTGGCACGCGACTGGGGCACCACGCAACCCGCGGCCATTCGATTGAATTACGGCATGCAGCGGGTGCGTGGCGGGGGCAATGCGGTGCGGGCCATTGCCTGTTTGCCCGCCTTGACAGGGGCCTGGCGCCACCGCGCGGGCGGCTTGTTGCTGAGCAGCTCGGGCCATTTTGCAATGCACAAGGCCGCTTTGCAGCGGCCGGATTTATTGGGCGATAGGCGGCCTCGCACCATCAACATGAGCACCATTGGGGATGATTTGTTGCGCCCGGCTTCCCCTGCCTTTGGCCCCGCCATTCAAGCCTTGGTGGTGTACAACAGCAACCCTGTGGCTGTCGCCCCCGAGTCGGGCAAAGTGGTGCAAGGCTTTGGGCGTGAAGACTTGTTCACGGTGGTGTTGGAGCATTTTCAGACCGACACCGCCGATTACGCCGACTACATTTTGCCCGCCACCACCCAGTTGGAGCATTGGGACCTGCACACCAGTTACGGCCACACCGATATTTTGCTCAACCAACCGGCCATCGCACCCTTGGGCCAGTCCCGCACCAATACCGACATCTTCAGGGCTTTGGCGAGGCACATGGGTTTTACCGAGCCTTGTTTTGCCGATGACGATCTCACGCTGTGCCGCACCGCACTGGGTGATGAACAGCGGTTTGTGCAGCTTTTGCAACACGGGTTTGTGGCCTTGCCTTTGCCTGATGCGCCTTTTGCACAAGGCGGCTTTCCTACCCCCTCGGGACGCTGCGAATTTTTCAGCCCCCAGCTGGCGGCCATGGGCCAAGACGGCTTGCCCGACCACATTGCCAACTATGAAGTGCCCGTCAAGACGGACAGATTCCCTTTGGCCATGATCTCGCCGCCAGCGCGCCATTTTTTGAATTCCAGTTTCGTGAATGTGACCAGTTTGCGGGCCATCGAGGTCGAGCCTGTTCTTGAAATGCATGCCGATGACGCGCTGATACGCGGGATTTCAAGCGGTGACGTGGTCAAAGTGTTCAATGACCGGGGTGAATACCACTGCAAAGCCGAGGTCTCGCGCCGTGCCCGACCCGGGGTGGTGCACGGGCTGGGTATCTGGTGGCGCAAATTCGGACTCAATGGCACCAATGTCAACGAGCTGACCAGCCAGCATTTGACCGACATTGGCCGCGCCCCTGTGTTTTACGATTGCGCCGTTCAGGTGGCCCGGCATGGCTGACATCGAGATCCACCGACCTCATGGCCTCGACTTGGTCCGCGCGCAGGGCTTGGCTCAAGAATGGCTGGCACAAGCCCAAAACGACTGGGGTATGCAGTGCAGCCACAGCACCTTGGCGGGGCAGGACACCGTCACTTTCGAGCGCGCCGGAGCGCAAGGCGTTTTGCGGGTCGATGCCACCCACTTCGATATGCAGATCAGTTTGGGTTTTTTGCTGCGAGCCTACACAAAACAGATCGAAGACAAAGTCAATCGCAACCTGGACGAAGCCTTGAGCCGTTTGGCCTGAGCCCTCAATTCACCGTCAAAGTCAAGGCAAATCAGGAAAGGCTTCAACCGCATTGGCGGCTTTGGGACCCACCGAGCCCAACCGGGCCTTGAGGGACTGGGCTTGCCCCGTCAACAAGGCTGCATAGTTGGTGGTGTTGGACAGCACTTTTTTGACGTAATCGCGGGTTTCCAGAAATGGAATGTTCTCTGCCCAAATGGCACCTTCCAGCACCGGGCCATTGCGCCAATTGCGGGGCCTGCCGGGTCCGGCGTTGTAGGCGGCTGCGGCCATGGGCAGGGAGCCGCCAAAATCGTCGAGCACCAGTTTGAGGTAGCCCGAGCCTATGGCGATGTTCACTTCATGGTCGTTCAGTTGCTCCACCGTAAAACCTGAAAGGCCTATTTTTTTGGCTGTCCAACGTGCAGTGGTCGGCATGACCTGCATCAGGCCCGCAGCGCCCACACCCGATCGGGCGTCGGTCACGAAACGGCTTTCCTGCCGAATCAAACCGTAGACGTAGGCGGGGTCCAAGTCCAATGCCTTGGTTTTGCGCAAAACCGTTTCACGCAAAGGCGTCGGAAAGCGCTGATCCACATCGAATGCCATTTTGGTGCGCTCACTGGTGTTAATACAGCGGTCCCACACCTGGCGCTGGCAAGCCAGATCGGCAGCGGCCAAAAGCTCCCTGTCTGACATACCGCCGGACAAGTGCAGATTGGTGGTGTAGTTCCACTCCCGGTTGCCTTCTGCGCGCAAGCCAATGTTGATGGCGTACAAGGCGCGCTGCAAACCCGGGTTGGCGCTGGCGCTGGCTTTTTCTGAGCTGCTCAAGGGTGTGGGCTTGGCGGGCAAGGTGATGTTTTGGCCCAAGTCTTCCAGGGCAAGTTGCTCGTAAAACCCCTTGTTGCTGGCGATGCCCCGCAGCGACTGTAGCGCCAGGTTGCGCTGTGCCTCTGTCGGGTTGGTCGCCAAAGTGGCTTTGGCCCGCCAATACACCCAGGTCGGGTCGTTGGCGCTGTCTTGCATGGCGTCGATGGCGCTCGCCACGGCTTTCCAGTGGCCTTGACGCAGGGCAGCGCGGGCCTTCCAGCCGAGCATGTCGTCATTCAAATCGGTATCACGGGTGACTTTGGCAAAGTAGCCGTTGGCGTTGTCTTGCAATTTGAAGGCGGCTTGTTTGCCAATGGCCCCCCAGGTCCAGTTGCGCTCTTCTGCGCTCAACAGCAGGCCCCAATGTTTTTGCAGCGCTTCGCCCGCTTGGTCGGGGTTGGACGCCGCAATCCGGATCAAAGCCAGGATGGCCAACTCTTTGCGTTGGGTGGTGATGGCCAGGATGCGCTTGTCCAGGTACTTGACCGGATCGGCTTGAATCAACATCACTTGCCCGGCCACGTCTTTGGCTTCAATTTCGATGGCCAATTGGGCTGCACGCGGGCGGCTGATCTCCATGGCCAAGCGGGCCTTGCGCCACAGGTCCAAACCGTCAATTTTGCGGGCTGTGTGCAGTTTTTCAGCCGCATAGTTGCAGCCATCGTCGACTTCTTTTTGAGCGTACCAAAGGCGTTTGAATTCTGCGACCACCTCTGGGGTCTGGGCCTGGCCTGCCAAGGCGTAACAGCGCACTTCTTTATCGTCCCGCATGCGGTACAAAGGGTATTCGGCCGCAAAAGCGGCCCAGTCACGGCGCTTGCCCAGCAGCTTGAGCCATTCCAGGCGCAACCGGTCTTCTTGGTAGGTGCCGGCGTAGCGGGTCAAAAACGCCTGAATGTCTGTTGTGCTGGCCGTGTCCAGCCTGGCCCGAAGCTCCCAAAAAGCCGCCCAAGGGGCCATGACATGCTCGCGGGACTGGGGCAGCAGGTTGCTCAAGCGGGCTTTGTCATTGCTGCGAAAGGCTTGGTGCATCTCCAAAATCAGGCTGTCATCGCTCTTGGTTTGGGCAGAGACAGGCAAGCCAAATACCATTGTCATGGCCATTGCGGCCAGCGGTGTCAGAATCTGAGTCAATTGCATAGGTGGATTATGGACAAATCAGACGCTAAAAAACGACTTCGGGCCGAGTTGCTTCAAGCTCGGCAAAATTTGCCTGATCGCCAAGCACGCACGGATGCCTTGCAACGCGTCATGCGCATCTGGCTGGTGGGTCGCACCGACGCCGTGATCGGCGCTTACTGGCCGATCAAAGGTGAATTCGACCCCTTGCCCGCCCTGCACCGCTGGAAAGAAGACGGCGAGCTGCAAGGTGTGGCCCAGCGCTTACGTATTGGTTTGCCGGTGGTGAGTAAAGAGCACAAGACCATGGTTTTCCATGCTTGGTACCCCGGCTGTCCGATGGAAGAAGACGCCTACGGTATCCCCAAACCCAAGGATACCGAAGTGGTCGTGCCGACCCTGCTCTTTGTGCCTTGCGTGGGCTATGGCGCGGGCGGCTACCGCTTGGGCTATGGGGGTGGGTTTTATGACCGCACCTTGGCCACTTTGCAGCCCAAGCCCTTGACTGTCGGGCTTGCTTTTACCAATGCGTATGTGGACGATTTGGAGCCCGAAGTCCACGATCAACCGCTGGATGCGATTTTGAACGACAACGGCGTGGTTTGGCCTGTCTGAGCAGCACACATGGCCCGACCCAAATCAGCAACCCACGAAATCAAGCGCGACGCCATTTTGGACATTGCTGCGCAATGCTTTGCCAGCCGCAGCTACCCCGCAGCCAGCATGAACGAAATCGCCACCGCCTGCGGCACCTCCAAGGCACGTCTGTACCACTATTACGGCAGCAAAGAGGCGATATTGTTCGACCTGATGGACCGCTACACCCAACGCTTGCTGACCCTGATCGCGCAAACCGAAGCCACCGCCCAGCGCCGCAACCTCACCGACCGTGCTGCATTGCATGAGCTGATTCGGGCGTTCTTGCAGGAATACGAAAGCTCGGCTACCCGCCATGTGGCGCTGCTCAACGACACCCAGTTTTTGAGCGATGCACCCGATGCCACGTTGGAAGGATTGACCCCCATCTCCCCACGCGAGTTGATCTTGAACCGGCAACGCGATGTGGTGGCGGCGGTGACCCGTGCCTTGAAACGCGCCTACCCCGAACGCTTGACCTCGGTCAACCAAACCGCTATCACCATGATGCTGTTTGGCATGATCAACTGGACCTTCACTTGGCTGCGGCCCGGGGGCCCGATCAGCTATGTGGCCTTTGCAGACGAAGTCATTCAGCTACTGGAAAAAGGGCTGGCCTGAGTCGAATGAATTTACCGATGCGTAACCGATTACGATTAGGTAAAATTGTGGTTTACCCATCACGCGGAGACTTACATGACCCAAGCCCCCACCAAGGCCTTTGCATCGCAAGCCGATCTGGCCGACAAAAAGATCACTTTCGAGCAACTCAGCCCTCACTGCTGGGCTTACACCGCTGAGGGCGATCCCAACTCAGGCGTCATCATTGGCGACAAGTTCATCATGGTCAGCGATGCCACGGCCACACCGGCCATGGCCAAAGATCTGATTGCACAAATCCGCAAGATCAGTGACAAGCCCATCAAATATGTGTTGTTGACTCACTACCACGCTGTGCGGGTGCTGGGCGCCAGTGCCTATGTGGCCGAAGGTGCGACCGAAGTCATTGCCAGCCAAGGCACCTATGAGTTGATTGTCGAGCGCGGTGCGCAGGACATGAAGAGCGAGATGGAGCGCTTCCCCCGTTTGTTCCGGGGTGCCGACGAGGTGCCCGGCCTGACCTGGCCCACCTTGGTGATTGGCGGCGGCGACGCGACCAAGGGCGAAGTCCCTGGCCAATTGGTGCTGGATCTGGGCGGGGTGAAGGTGCAGATCTGGAGCCCCGGTTATGGCCATACACGCGGCGACACGATCGCCTGGGTCGAAGCCGAAAAAGTGCTGTTCTCAGGTGATTTGGTCGAGTACGAAGCGGGTGTTTACACTGGTGATGCCCAGCTCGAAGAATGGCCCGCCACTCTGGAAGCTTTGCGTGCCTTGAAGGCCGAAGCCATCGTGCCTGGCCGCGGCGAAGCCATGAAGGGTGCCGCCAATGTCAACAAGGCACTCGACTACACCAAGCGTTGGGTTGAGACCTTGTTCACTGCCGGCAAAGAAGCGGTGGCAGGCAAGATGGATTTAAAGGCCGCCATGGCCCATACACGCAAGACCATGGACCCGATTTTTGGTCAGGTCTTTATTTACGAGCATTGTTTGCCGTTTGATGTGACCCGCGCCTTTGACGAAGCCTCTGGGATCAAGAATCCGCGCATCTGGACGGCCGAGCGCGACATGGAAATGTGGAAGGCACTGCAGGCCTGAAACCCTTGAATTCCAAGCCCCTTGCGAGGGGCTTTTTTGTTTTCAGGGGCTGGCCAAATCTCTGACATCGCTCAAATAAGCCTTGATTCTTTGCACGGCTTTGAGCCGTTGCGCCGGCGTGGTGGTGTTGTGCAATTGGGCGACGCTGAGGCACGACTGCTGCATCAAGCCCTGGCGCATTTCAAAACCTGAGCCTGCGCTGGTGGATGTCCAGTTTTGGTAGACCGTTTTCAGCGCCTCTTGTGCCTGTTCGGGGGGCTGTGTTTTGGTCTGGAATGAGCGCAGCACGCTCATCAGTTGCTGCTGTTTTTGCAAGCGGTCTTGCCAGCCCCATTCAGCGGTCCAAAGTGACTGTTTGATTTGCTGCTGCAGCAATTTGGTTTGTACCGGATTCAGGTCGCCATAAAAAGATTCATAACGATCGACCATGGCGTCCAGCCGTTTTTGTTCGCGTTGTGCGGGCGTGCCTTTAAGCCAGTCGTCCTGCCAGGTCGCATTTTTTTTGGCCCATTGACGCTCGATGTGGGCCAGCTGTCGCGGTGATAAATCCATGGCCACTTCGGTCATGGCAGGCAGTACCTTGGTAGCCGAAACGTCGATGCGAGTTTGTGCTGTACCCCAGAGGCTGCAGACTTGCGCGGGGGTGATGTTGCCGCCGGCCAGGCCTTGCGCTTGTTGCAAAAGCGCAGCGTAAGCAGGCAACTCTTGTTCGCGGTGCCACCGCATGAATTGCTCTAAAGCGGGCTGCAGCTTTTCCGACTGGGCTGAAGAAAAATCCGCATACCCGTCGAGCCACCAATAAGCCAATGTATCCACTTTGTTGTAGCCCAGCTTGATGGTGCTACAGCCTTGCAATATGAAAAAGAGCAGGGAGACTAAGACAATGCGCATGAGATTCTTGGAACGATAATAAGGCTAAGGGGCCTGTGTGCACACGATTGTGAACGCATTCGCTCCGGCCGGTCTCAAGTCTGGCCATCAACCTTGTAATGATCTGTATGAACTCAGCACCTCTTCCGATTGACGTGGTGGTCATGGCTGCCGGTAAAGGCACGCGCATGAAAAGCCGTTTGCCCAAAGTTTTGCAGCGTCTGGCGGGCATGCCTTTGGTCCAGCATGTGTTGGTCACTGCAGCGCAATTGCAAGCGCGATCGGCGGTGGTCATCACCGGGCACGGGGCCGAACTTGTGGAAGCCGCCTTGTCGCCTTTGGCTTCGCAAACCGCTTTGCGGTTTGTCCGCCAAGAGCCTCAACTGGGCACAGGACACGCTGTTCAGCAAGCCGTGCCCGCACTGGCGGACGACGGTCTGGTGGTGGTTTTGTCGGGTGATGTGCCTTTGACCCAAGCCGATACGCTGCAAGCCTTGATCTCGGCCAGCGGGGGCACGCGTTTGGCGCTCTTGACGATTGCCTTTGACGACCCCACAGGCTACGGCCGCATCGTGCGTCAGGGCGATCAAGTGCAAGCCATCGTGGAGCAAAAAGACGCCACCGAGGCACAGCGCCAACTCAAAGAGGTGTACAGCGGCATCATGGCTGTACCTGCCCGCTTGCTGAAAGGCTGGCTGGCCCGATTGAACAATCAGAATGCGCAAGCCGAGTATTACCTGACCGACGTCGTGAAATTTGCGGTGGCCGACGGCGTAGAGGTGGTCGCCTACACCATCACCGATGCGCTGCAGGTGGCAGGCATCAACAGCCCGCAGCAATTGGCCGCTTTGGAGCGGGCCCACCAGCTGCGCCAAGCGCATGCTTACATGGCGCAAGGGGTCCGCTTGATGGACCCTGCGCGGTTCGATGTGCGCGGTCAACTGGTGTGCGGCCAAGATGTGGAGATTGACGTCAATTGCATTTTTGAAGGCACGGTGTCCTTGGGTGACGGCGTGAAGATTGGCGCGAATTGCGTGATGGCCAACTGCAGCATTGCGGCAGGTGCGGTGATTCATCCCTTCACCCACATCGATGGCGAAAAGTTGGGCGTGTCGGTGGGCGAGGGCGCTTTGATCGGCCCGTTTGCCCGCCTGCGTCCGGGTGCGCAACTGGCGGCCGAAGTGCACATTGGCAACTTTGTCGAAGTGAAAAATTCCACCTTGGCCAAAGGCGCCAAAGCCAACCACCTGGCCTACTTGGGCGATGCCACCGTGGGCGAGCGCGTGAACTACGGCGCGGGCAGCATCACGGCCAACTACGACGGGGCCAACAAATACCGCACCGTGATCGAAGCCGATGTGCACATTGGCAGCAATTGCGTGTTGGTTGCGCCGGTGGTCATTGGTGCAGGCGGCACCGTGGGCGGTGGCTCCACCATCACCCAGAGCACTGAGCCCGGCGCGCTCAGCGTGGCGCGTGGCAAGCAAGTGAGCATTGCCAACTGGAAGCGGCCTGAGAAAAAGTCCAATATTTAAGTTTTCAACACTGGCCAAGTGCTGGTGAACTTCGCTCGCTTGGTCGCAAAAAACGCTTTCACATTTCGCACATTCGCGTTTTGCGTGAGCAAGCGCTGCGTGATGGCCAGGTAGTCGGGCATGTCCGCGGCTTGCACCACCAACACAAAGTCTGGCCCGGGCGATACGCGCCAACATTGCTGCACGGCGTCGTCGTCGCAGGCGCGTTGCTCGAAGGCATCGAGGTGTTCAGTGCCTTGTGCGTCGAGAGTTACTTCCACCAAAGCGGTCAGGCCGTGGCCGAGCGCAAGCCCCAATTTGTCGGAATTGAGGATGGCGATTTGTTTTTCAATCCAGCCCGCGTCGGTCAGGCGTTTGACGCGGCGCAGGCAAGTCGGCGGGGAGATTTTGAAGCGCTCGGCCAAGGCCACGTTGCTGAGGGTGGCGTCGTGCTGCAAGGCGTCGAGCAGCTGGAGATCGGTCTCGTCTAAAAATTCTTGTTTCATAAAAATAGTATAATTGAAATTAAATTACAAATTATTTTATTGGTGAAATTTTTCATCAAAAATAAATGTAAATAAATCAAAAATTTCTTTAGTTGACGCCTACTATTCGGGTTACCCCTTTCAGGAGTGCTTTTATGTGTGGCATTGTCGGCGCCGTTTCTACCCGCAACATCGTTCCCATCCTCGTTCAGGGCTTGCAGCGGCTGGAGTACCGTGGCTACGATTCTTGCGGCGTGGCGGTGCATTCGGCCAGCCTCGGCGGCAAGCCAGGTGCTGTTGCTGGCGGCTTGCAGCGTGCGCGCAGCACCGCACGCGTGTCGGAGCTGATGGACCAAGTCAAAACTGACCACATCGAGGGCGGCACCGGCATAGCACACACACGCTGGGCCACGCACGGCGCACCTGCGGTGCACAACGCGCATCCTCACTTCAGCCATGGTACGGGGGTTGGCGCGGGTGAATCCAAAGTCGGCCGCGTGGCCTTGGTGCACAACGGCATCATCGAAAACCATGACGAACTTCGCGCGGCGCTGCAAGCCAAAGGCTATGAATTTTTGAGCCAAACCGACACCGAGGTGATTGCCCATTTGGTCGACAGTTTTTACAACGGCGATGTGTTTGAAGCAGTCAAAGCAGCCATTGTCCAGCTGCACGGCGCGTATGCCATTGCCGTGTTCCATAAAGACGAACCTCACCGCGTCATCGGCGCACGCGCAGGCTCGCCGCTTATCTTGGGCGTGGGTCAGGGTGAAAGCTTTTTGGCCAGCGACGCCATGGCCTTGGCCGGCGTGACCGACCAAATTGTGTATCTGGAAGAGGGTGACGTGGTCGACATCCAACTGGGCAAATACTGGATCGTGGACCGGGCACACAAGGCGGCAACGCGTGAGGTCAAAACCGTGCAAGCGCACAGCGGCGCGGCCGAACTCGGCCCTTACCGCCACTACATGCAAAAAGAAATTTTTGAGCAACCGCGCGCCATTGCCGATACCCTCGAAGGTGTGGAAGGCATTACGCCCGAGCTGTTTGGTGACGGCGCTTACAGCACTTTCAAAGCCATCGACACTGTTTTGATTTTGGCCTGCGGCACCAGTTACTACAGCGGCTGCGTGGCCAAGTACTGGATTGAAGCGATTGCCAAAGTACCTTGCCAAGTGGAGATCGCCAGCGAGTTCCGCTACCGCGAGTCAGTCCCCAGCCCCAAGACACTGATCGTCACCATCACCCAGTCCGGCGAGACCGCCGACACTCTGGCCGCCCTGCGCCACGCGCAAAGCCTGGGCATGACGCAGACCCTGACCATTTGCAACGTGGCCACCAGCGCCATGGTGCGCGAATGCAAGCACGCGTATGTGACCCGTGCTGGGGTTGAGATCGGCGTGGCCTCCACCAAAGCCTTCACCACCCAGCTGGCCGGTTTGTTCTTGCTCACGCTGGCGCTGGCGCAAACCAAGGGCCACTTGAGCGACGCCCAAGAGGCCGGCCACATCAAAGCCATGCGCCACCTGCCCGCCGCGTTGCAAGCCGTGCTGGCGCTGGAGCCGCAAATCATCAGCTGGGCGCAAGAATTTGCCAGCAAAGAAAACGCACTGTTCTTGGGCCGGGGTACGCACTACCCGATCGCGCTGGAAGGCGCGCTCAAGCTCAAAGAAATCACCTACATCCACGCCGAAGCCTATGCCGCAGGCGAACTCAAACACGGTCCGCTGGCACTGGTGACCAGCGCCATGCCGGTGGTCACCGTGGCGCCCAATGACCAGCTCTTGGAAAAGCTCAAGAGCAATATGCAAGAAGTCCGCGCCCGCGGCGGCGTGCTGTATGTGTTGGCCGACGGCGACACGAAGATCGAAAGCAGCGAGGGTGTGAACGTGATTCGCATGCCTGGGCATTACGGCTTGCTGTCACCCATCTTGCATGTGGTGCCGTTGCAGCTGTTGGCCTATCACACCGCTTGTGCAAGGGGGACGGATGTGGACAAGCCAAGGAATTTGGCGAAGAGCGTGACGGTGGAGTAACAAAGTCTTTGCGTCATGGTGAAGATCTGAAAGCCATGTTTATCAAAGCCCCAATTGGCTTGTGTTCAAGATTTTCGAATTGGTGACGATCTAAGACCGAATAGACGACATAGGGATTAGGAACATGATGCGTGCAAGATCAATTCTCATCGTGCTCAGCGTGTCTGTGCTGATGGCTTGTGGCGGTGGGTCCATGTCCAATGGGCCAGGGCCGTCGACCATCACCAACGGGCCAGTGGCCTCAACCATCACCAATG
>Ga0209189_1002337_pt1 | contig 13327 bp, 6 predicted proteins | sample C_130820_EF_Meta_FD_187308 | JGI IMG/M metagenome (GOLD analysis project Ga0209189, IMG submission 187308) | Freshwater microbial communities from Lake Croche, Canada to study carbon cycling - C_130820_EF_MetaG (SPAdes) (version 3) | ecosystem: Environmental > Aquatic > Freshwater > Lake | place... | reverse complement strand
AGAGATTCTTCACAAGAAGCTGCCGGCTTTGCTTGCCAGCACAAAGCACGGAGCAGCAGCTGCGTACGAGAAGGTCTTTGCCCCCATTTTCGAGTATGTTCAGTTGGCGCCGTTGGGGCCCGGACAGAAAAGGGGTGACGACGACCAGGAGTTGGACAGAAGGATGGGGGATAAGAAGCGCTCGCAAGCCAAGCTCTCTGATCTTCTTGAAACAGCGGTGAATCGTGTCAAGGCCGTCCAAGATGCTGTGGAAAAGAGCACGTTAAGGGCGGGCAGGATGGGAAAGAAGAAATCGGGAACGAAGAAGAACAGGAACTTGATCAAGAAACTTGTCGATGTAAAGAAGGAGGAAGAACTGATACTGGACCTCCACCTATTCATGCGCAAGCACTACCACTACATTCGGGAGGTGCAAAATACCATCTCGATGCTCAAAGATAAAATCCTTATACCTCTTGAGTTCTGCAGGTGTGGCCGGCAGGTGTATCGACGAAAGTGCCTGACTCAGAGCATCTTGCCATCATTCGCTCACAGGGTGACGCTCATGGTCAAGGGATCCATGCGGATTCTGGCAGGAAGGGCTTCTCTATCTTGACAGCGATAGGAAGGCCGCAGCATGTCGTGGTGGTGCTGCATGGATTCCATGCCATGCGCATCTACGATGAGATTGTTGCGGATAGGGAGGCTGCCACACGCGTTTTACGGGAGAGGCTCCGCGATCAGTGCAATCGTGTTTTCTCTGACGCGGAGTGGCAGAATGTGGAGCCAAAGGCGTGGGAGTTTTTGGTTCACCAAGAATTTGAGGCGAGGAGACTTCCCGAGTTCCAGGCAGTCCGCGTCCCTATCCAACAGGGCCGCTCTGTCGTTCTCGACACTCGCTGCCTGCACGGTGGGGCGCCTGGAGATGGCTCGCCAGGCCTGCGCGCTCACGCGTACGGCCTCGTCTATGATGACGATGCTGAGCCGCAATCCGCACTTGTCGCTCTGCACAAGGACCATCTCAGCACAATCGACATTCTCGATTCACATTATGCTCCCGTGGGTACCTGGGGCAAGCGCTCCGAGCTGTGGGGGTAGCATCTCACCCGAGTCTTGTTGCTCTAATAAATGTTGGATCTGTGAATGGACTCTGGCTGAATCCAGCACGCATCTGAGATGCTTCACGTGTGAGCATATGCACAGGGGCCCGGGCGGAGGGCCATTTGAGAGCCTGAGTGAAGAGGGAATTCCAACGGGACGAAGGGTGTGGGGTTGGGGAGGAGGAGCCCCTCAGTACGACGGAGGTGCCCGTCTTAGCTTGTGGACTACCGGACATAGGGGGGGGGGTGGGGGGGGGACGTGTTGTGGGACGTGTGTTGGAGGTGTGCTGCGAGAATGTGCGTGCGCGTGTTGCGTGGATGTGCCCCGGGAGGAAACCAGGTACCCGGTGCCCCGGGAGGAAACCAGGTAACCAGGTTTTCATCTCTATGTAGGCTAACTTTAGGGTGTGATTCTAATTTCTAAAACAGAATTTCAGCTTTCAGAGCCCGTTTATTACAAAATTTTCGATGCAGCGCAAAAGCTCCGGATCGATGTGTTTGATCTGAGACCCCTCTCCAAGGCGTGTGTGGCAACCCATCGCAAAAGCCAGCGCACGCTCCGGACTGATGTCCTCCAAAAAATTTCGATCGTCTGCCCGCTGCATCACCCAGATCGAATTCGCTCGAAACAAAAAGCTGTCTTTGGTGATCCAGCAATCAACTTCTCCGGGGTTCTGATCATTAGGTTGGAGCCATTCCTGATGCAGCCAAAGCACGTCCATTTTGGAGATTGAAGACCAAGAAAATATATCGCGATCGCGTGTCAAATAAAGTGTCGTTTTTGAATTCTGCGCACTATATCTACGGGCCCCGGGGGGGACAAAATCCTTCCTGGAAAAGTCTTGTTCGTCGTGATTCTGAAATACGGAATCTTTCTGGAAGTAACCCTCTTCAAATTCATAATTCATTAGGCGACATCGAAGGGTGGGATACGTCGCCGCGACGATTTCTCGTAAAGAATACGCCAAAATTCTAGCACTCCTGAGCCAAGTCAAAGGAACGGATAACCCCCGACACTGAAATTCAATTTTTGTGCTCTGATTAGAAGTGAGGTCGAACAACGCTTGTACGAACTTTCCGGGTAGCTCTCGGTGAAATGCCGAAAAATCTTTGGCACCCCAGTCCTCACGGCAAAAGAGCTGTCCGACTTGCTTGACGGGATCATAACAAATTACTTTGCCCCGAACTGCTAACCTCCTCTTCTGGCAAGCCATACCAAAATCAGCAAAAGGACAATAAGATAACAATCCGGATTCAGAACTGTACCGCCAAAATCTTCTCCAGCATCGCCTCTTCTCTTTCAACCCTCATTTTTGCCTTCTCATGGCTTCTTCTGGAATGTAGTTGTTCTCGAGAATAGGATTTTTCCATTCCTGATCTGATTCATTTTGAAAAAATCACAATAATAAATGAATTGTGGAAATTTCAGCTAAAATTCAAGTACCAGCAGATGATTAGAATGCCAGATATCGTAGTTTCAATGAACAGAAACATATTGCTCTGAAATGAAAAGGAGACGGATCTTGATCTTCGCTTGCTGTCTCAGGGAATCTGCAATAATTCTGAATTGATTCTGCACCATTAGACAGCAGAATCAGTATTTCAGGAAGCAAACCAACAAAAAAAATGAATGCTTTTCACCTTCAATACAAGCGATGTAGTTTAAATGAACAGAAACGTATTGCTGTTAAATGAAAAGACTGATCTTGATCTTCCGGGTTGCTTGCTTTCTCTCAGGGAATCTGCACAATGAGACAGCAGAATCAGAATGTCATGAGGCAAAGTTCCTGGCAAACCGTGAACCAACAAAATATAAATGGAATGTTCTTCCGAAGTGAATCCGAACTTCACCTTCAACACAAGCGATGATTTAGTCGATAACCAATAAAAAACAGCTCTGCATGCATGTGAAGGGTCGATTTTGAAATTTGAAGGCTCTGACCGTTGCAATACCGAACCGGCCCGGCTGTGACCGGCTCTACTTTCCGGAGCCCATTTTACCAGTTTGCCAAGTTGCGCTTCTGTTTTAATATGAACAATAAAACAAACTTTTCTTAAAAACACAAATAAAAACACAAAATTTCGAAATAAAACAAGTATTTGGGAACTACTCCCGCGAAATCTTTGGAATGGCAGATTCAGCGGTCACTTTCCTGCTTGTCGGTGGTCCTTCCGGATCAATACGGATTGTTGTAAATGAAAAACAGCTGATTAATATGTCGGAAACGGACAAGACAGTATTAAAATCGTTTCATCACGATGAGGCTGATACAATCAGACCCCTTCATAAGCTGACTCCACCGTTTAGGAGCGCACTTCTTGCCATTGCTGGACCATGCGCGGAACAACAGATCGGCTCAATTGATTCCAAGTCTTTAGGTTCAAGATCAAAGCTTAAGCTTGATCACCTGCCCAATCCAGTCACTTTTGTTCTTACACACATATCCGAACTTCCGCCGGAAACGCTGGGTATGAGCTCGAAATGCAAGTCTGGCGACCGCATCGTGTATGACCAAATCCTCGGCGCCCCCTTCCTCCAAAGTGATTTCAGGGCTTCAAAGCCCCTTGGGGCTATGGACTTTGCTGTTGCGGTATCTGCGCGTGATCTGGTGTGGGTGGATCAGAATCTTTGCCTTGCATCTTTGGCGTACGTCTGGGAGTGCCAATACATCGCAGAAATGAGGTCATCTGTTGTGACTCGGTTACTGTCCTGTCTTGAACAGCCGTTGCCCTCCATCAAATACGAGGCGATATCAAATGCTCCTTTCCATGCCTTGGAAGCCATTGCTGGAGAAGCTAGCAATAACGAAGTCAAGCTCGGAAGGCATTCAACAAGATTTATTCGACCGGGGTGTGGTGTTGTTGTCGAGACTCCACTCGTCAAAGAAATTTGGGCTGAAAACTTGGGCGTACACGAGGCCTTCGGTACGGTAGTCGGATTCGAAACCAGAGCCGGCGTCGATCGTAATGTTGAGTATATTGTCGTACAGCTTCATATGTGTCGAGATAATTTGCCATCCACTCTGTTAAGGGGAATGACGCCAGAAGAGCTGATCCAGACCAATATCAGAGTGACAGTTCCATTTGACTGGGTATCAGGCACGTTTCGCATTTCGCCTCCTCTACTCTACAAGGCTACACATATTATTGGCGGATCAGAGGATACATCTGTTGGCTCAGGCGGCTGTTTCAAGGACAAAATTGTTGTGTGCGATGCCGTGATTGGCGAGCAAGACGAAACGCCGCACTCGAACTTGAGTGTTCTTGCAAGGGTGAACTGTCTCGAAGTTCCTATAACGCTTCGCCGAATGGCGCCGTTTCCAGCTGAATGCGCCCTGGCATTTCTCCACCACCAGCACGCGGTGCATTGCGGCGGTCTGTACCCGCCCGCAATCTGGTACCAGGCACACCTGGCAGACATTGTGAGGTCCTTTGCGTTTCAAAAGACAGCCAAGCACTTGAGATCAGCGAAGGATATGCACACAATGCACCCACGAATTCCGGGAGCAGCGCTTATGGACCTGCTGTACCTCAGAGTTGATGCCAGGCACCGCGAAGTCACGGTCTCCAATGGAAACATGCTTGTACAAGTGGTGGATTTCGCATCTCTCAAGGATGTATTTGGCGTACCAGTCGACAAGTTCAACTTCATCCCTGAGGGTTATGGTATCGTGAAGATTCACGCTCCATTCGTTTTCAAGTGGAGCATGTACGACACCCTGGAGCAGACGGGTCCTCTCGACGGGAGCGTAAGCATCTCTGTTAATTCGTTCACCGAGTGCGACCGCATGGGCTCTGGCGTCGTGAAGTCGTCCAAATGCCATCCAGATTCGATCAAGGCAAACGCCCTGAATCAAAAGCGACCCCGTGATTGCAGTGCTGATTCCGAGAACCAGCCGCCTGTGCAGCCTTCAAGTTCAGAATTGAAGACAGCATCCGCTGAGGCCAAGAGAAAGCAGGCAAGCATGGAGCGTGTGAATAGAGCCTTGAAGCGCTTGGAGTTGCAGACGTCGGGGTCAAGTCTGCTGCCGGTGGAGACCGACGTTACCAAGCCATTTCAGCCTGGCCAAGACTTGGACAGTGATTTCAGTCCAATTTGAAGGTGCTTCCACGGTTCCACCGCTTCATTCCATTGCTGACTCCCCATCCCCCCTCCCAGGTTCAACTTGAAGTACTCTCCTGCTGCCGTAATAGCATCTGAGAGGACCGGTCATGGCGGCGCTACACCACCTTCTGAGTCACATCCGGTCGGCGGCACCAGTGCTGCCCTCGCGGGCCTCGCCCCCCCTCCCCTTGGACAAACCCCCTATCACACACACCAAAAGTGCCTGCCCCATCTCCCTCTTTTGCTTTGCTTTCGCTCTTGCTCTTGATTATCCTGCAGTCAACGGCGCGGTGGTTGCTGGCATCGGCATCACCACTCCGAGGCTCGGCTGAGTGACAGTTCAGGCTGTTCAGCATCCGCTCATTGGCACCTGATGGCAATAAAAACACATCTTTGCGCGTGACCGCCACTCTGTATATGAGTCCTTAAAGGCCAAGCTTACACCAAGTTTAATAACCAGAACAGACCGCAATGTACAAAGTGACAACTTCAGCAGCAAAGCACTGGATCTTAGGGAACAACCCTTCATATTGCCCCACCATCCCGTAAAAACAGACAGCAATGTCACGGTACGCGGCGTACTACGCGCGTGAATAAAAAAATATGAATTCAAATACAACATGTGATTTAATATACATAATGAGACGATTGGCTGCGCACGACCATCGCCTTCTCGCCAGCACGAGTAGCTGCAGTGAGCACCACTGGGCCATGCTTCCCGTCTCCAGGCCGCGGCAGCTGACGGGTCATCAGGGGTGCTCGATCTCGAAAGCGACACAGACTGAGGAGCAGGGGCTTGCCTCCCGAAAGATGAAGAGGGGCCGAATTTCCTTCGATTTAGACAGAAGAGCGGAAGAGCGGCACCATTCCTGCAAGTATCTTTTGCCCCGTTGTTAGCTTCTTTGTTTCATTCTTTTTTGCCGACCCCTTCAGAGTCGAATTTTTTGCGGAGCGCTTTGCTGGGACGTTCTTCTTCGCGAGGCGCATCGCTGAGCCGATCTGCTGCGCTGGAACGTTCTGTGCTCCTTTTTTGGGGGGGCGCTTCGTTAAACCGCTGCTCGTGGGATGGACTTGCTGCTGCACAGCAGTGGATCCGACTTTCGACGCCGGCGCTGCGCTGACAGTCGGCGAGTAAGAGGCTTCCCCTGGGTCATGGGACTCATGGCCATGACCGATCGAACCCGCATGTAAAAGCTCGAATCCAGGCCCCGCTGGCGTCCGAACAGTTGCTCTCGAACTCCTTCTGGCCCCTGCGCCGTTGGCAGCACAGCTGCCCCCCCCGCCTTCCACGCTATTATTGCATTCTGATGCTGACGACTCGGATCCTGCATCTGAGCCAATGATTGAACCATCCCAGTCGCCATCGTCGGAGTCGGAATCGGAAAACTCAGGAAGCTGGTCAAACCTCATCCCCGCGTCGCGCGCGCCCAAATAAGTGTCCGATCCGTCAGAGGACTGGTCGTCTGAACCATCGCCGCTGCAGTCTGACAGCACCTCACACCTTCCGTTGGTCAGACGTGCATCGTTTGAGACGAAGTAGGCTTTCGTGCCGTTGGCGCTCAAAGCGGAATGAGGTATGTCTTCTTCACACGTGACGGGGACAGACTCTAACGCAAGGCCTCGATCGTACTGAAGGCTCGCCCAGCCATTCTTAGTCTCGGCAAGATGATTCGTCGCAAATTCTGTATCGTCACTGGCACAATTCAATTCCTTTGCCTCCTCTTTATCAGAAAGCAAGGGATCCACCAGCGTCTTGAGGCGCTGTACCATCTCGCAGTGCGAGGCCAGATTCTCTTCCGTCAGCTGACAGCGCGACTGTAGTGCCGGAGGAGCGGGCGATGAACCATCGTGATTGGTCGGAGTTTCAAAGTCGGTACGTGCCGCTGCACGCCGGGCTTTCTCGTGGCTGAGGAGGTCGGACCCGTATTGCCATATCAGGATCTCCCTAAGGGTGAGGTAAGCCGACATGTTGGCCTTGTTCGCCAGTTCCGGATCATACTTGGCCCAGCAGCCCCCGCAAAGCGACCGGCGAAAAGCTCGGCGACCGTACTCATGCCGACGCTCCGCTCCCGAGTTTGACATCATCCCCAAGCACATATTGTGCTTTTCGAGCTCGCGCATGAAGTCTCCAGCATGCGCCAGAAGGGTGTGCAGATAAAACGACTTGCAGTGTGTCTTATGGAACATGGCCTGATATCTGAACACAAACTCCCTGCACACCTTGCCGAATCTTGCAAAGCCATTCCCGTGCTTGCCATCTATCGACTTTCGAAGGTTTTCCGGGTCGCGCTGACTCATTAGCTCGACAGCCTCAGCCCAGCGTTCCCAGAGCACAATCGAGCGTCTCACAAAGTTGAGGCCCTCTGATGACTCGGATGCATCTCCGGAGGGCCAGAGGTGTTCCAGGAGAATCTGTATATTTCGACGTCCGCCGTCCGCCTTCTTCAAGAGGTGTAGCGCCTCATGGCCCAAGAAAGAAAGACGCTCGAAATTATCGCAGTTGAACATCCTCACTTTCTGGAACTTCTTGGATTTAAGGCCGATGAGCTGCATCCCCGCGTTGAGCCGGGCCACTGCAGGATCCCCTGCAGCGAGCGCGTTCTGGCAGATGTTGTAAAACATGGCTTCTGTTATGCGCATGTTGCAGTGGAGAGCGCAGAAGGAAAATCGGCCGCGAGGCACGCCAGGCCAATTCTCGTTCAGAAACTCCGACTCGCGATTGAAGCCTGGCTGGATCATGCGGCGCACAATGGTGCCCGCAGGAATCATGCACTGCTCACACATGCAATCCACCGTATGACCTCGCTTCCAGCCGCAGCAGCGCTTGATTACATCCGCGCAGGGTCCCTCCGGGAACTTCTGAACCTGCAGCTGCGCTCCCTCAGGTTCATGCATCGTCTGCGATGGCGCAGGTGCAACACCCTCGGTTCCCCGTTGCTTCTTGCTCCCTTTTGACTTTCTCTGCGATGGAGTTGACTGCACTGGCAATGGCGGTGGAGGCGCAGATGCACGCACGGAGAGAGAACGCTGTGCCTTAGGAGGAGCTGCTACCACTCGAGCGAGGTAAGGATCCATGCATGGCAGCGTGCAGCCCCTCAGGCCCTCCTCCGTCAAATTCCATGGCTGCTGTTCACCCGTCCCCAGATCCTCGCACGTATTGATTGCCCACAGCGTCTCCACCTTTGTGTCATTGCTGTTGGCCAGCTCGAAGAAGTTCGTAGGCTGCTCGACCTTCACCAGCTCAAATGGCAGATGCCTGTTCGCCTTATGCGCATCACAATGTGCACAGTAAAGATGCCCAGCGCACCCCTGCCCTAAAAGCGAGCACTGCGCCAGCATATCCGCTGCAACCCAGAAAGAGATGCCCACCTGTCGGAACGGAACAGGCTGTTCGGGTGTCTCCCTTGTTTTCAGCCACTCACCAAACGATGGCCTCTCTGTACTGGGCAACGATTTGTAGGCCGTCTCCCGCGCCCCAAGCCATTCCCTGAACTGCACTGACTCAACTACCTTGTCGAAAGAATCAGCAGCGAGCGAGAATGCGATGCCGTTCTTCTCCAGCTCAGCTGCTTCCGCAACAATGCCACGGAGATTACGCACAACGTTATCCTTCGAGTCCTTGCCTGTCCACACGGCAACGGTGCGAATGTGCACCGCCTTTTGGCAGCGCTCAACGCCTTTCTGCCCCTTCGGCAGGAAGACAATCATGACCTCCGTCTGCGAACAGTGCTTCGTGATCCGTCGAGCGTCGAACGTGAGCTTGACGTGGTAGTGATCCTGCCAGTTAGGCCTGTCTAGCTCTTGACCCACTGCCCGCACTTCCTGATTCTTTGAGGTGTTAATCGTCTGCATCAGCCGGAGCGCCTCCCTCTCCACAGTCCTGATCAAACTGATGCGATAGCCATCGGGCGTGGGCTGGAGCGCCAGGTCCTCGACAGCCAATACCATGAGCTCACGCTTGCATTTGGCGATTTGTTCTGCCGTTGGGAGCGTGCTCCCAATAGACTTGTTCATAAGCCCGCTCAGGACGCCGAACTGGCGCATCGATCCCGACGACCCTGCTGTCTTGACTGCAGCCTCCAGTACTGTCATCGGATCCTGCCTCGTCAGGCGCGCCTCCTGCTTGATCTCTTTCAAAATCTTTTTCCGTAATTTCTTCTCCGACACGATCGCCATATTCCGGTCGTTCAATTCCTTGACCAGCAACTTCAACATCACGAGTGGCACGTCACTGATGAAGGCTGAAGCTGCTGCCATCATTCGCCGCTCCTGCATGGTCTTGCTGCTGCCGCTGCGGCGGGCTCCCGTGTGGCTTGACTCGGTTCTCTGCCGCACATCCTCAGGCTCAATATCTTCCTCCCCGCTCTTGCGCTTTTTTCCGGCACACTTCGCCTCGGCCTGCGCCGAGGAAACACAGGCCTCCTCCGTGTAATGCTGTCGGACAATAAGCTGCAGGTATAGACCCCTGATCTCTGCTGTCAGCAATCGACGATACTGTACGGCCGAGGCAGAGATTGCTCCTGAGCTGCTTGATTTCAGTATCCGGGGCAACCCCACTGGAATACGAACGGGAACAGATGCCCTGGAGAGATTGTCACTGGCTCTGTTTTCATTCCTTTCGAACTTTCTTTCACTCGAGAAGCAGTACTCATTCGCCCTAAGCCAGCCAAGTCGACGAGCCTCGACATTTATTGCCTCTCGATACCTCTTGCTGCAATAGGACAGTCCGTGTTCAAGCTGAGTCAGCGAATTGTACACATGGCTGCTATGATAGTATGCGTAATCTTCCAGCGGCACCTGCTGTGAAGGGCCACCGCATACCGCGTCGGCGATCATCAGCGCATTGAACTCACTCGCCTGAAGCCCAGCCCCCGCAGCTGTGCCAGTGCTCGAAGGGGTCTCTGCAGACTGCGCTCTTGACCCACCATCCACTGAGCGAGCCTGCGACTCCACCGGCGGCGGATCGACGGCCTGGGCGTGGCCACGGAGGCGTACACCACTAGACACGCAGCTGCAACATCCAGCGCACTCCATCCCATCGCAATTTGAACGAAAGCTGTCAAAGTCTGGAGCAGCCGTACTAATTCTAGGATTGCCGTTATCGTCTCCAGAGAACCCAGATTGATTATGAGTAGAACAGAGCAAAATTCCATGCGTATCGCAGTCGCTGCATGTGCCTCGAGCTACATCCTCCCTGTCAAATGCAGCATGCAGATCTTGACGAACGGGCCTCTCCTCAGGCTGGCCCGGGGAGTCCCGGGCAGCATCGCCTGCAGATTCTTCGAGCTGCCCGGCCCTGACCAGCGCCTTTATCAGGGCCTCCCTGGTAGGAGGTTTTAGAGCCGGCGTGCCCGGAGACAGTCGTCTTGATTTCTGAACCCGCCGGTGAATACTTGCGTCAATCCGTGTCGAAGGCGTAGAGGATGGTGCCGTCGCAGTCGTCGCCGCCACCGGCGCGCCCGCATGCCGGGAGTCGCGACGCAAATCAAGTAGGGCCTCTTGGACTGCTGCCTCAAGGCCCGCAACCCCCATGTCGGCCCGAACCTGCCGGTCCACCGTGTCCGCAAATGCAGCAAGGTTCAGATACGCAGGCACCACGGCGCCCAGCAGGAGCAGGCTCAATTCCGCAACTTCGAGGACCCTTTGGTGGTCCAGTGGGGGCTGATACGAGGCTCTGATCTTTGCCCACTGCTCCGATGCAGCGGACGCCGAAGCACTGAACGGTGGCAGATAACCAGCCGCCAATACAGCAGCAAAGCTCGCTGCTGCTGCCGACGGCAGCGACGACGGAGTCAAGCCGATGCCTTCCGTGTCGCGCATTTCAGTCTCTCTCGCCCTTGGCGGCGAGTGGGCCGGACCAGCCCGCAAATCCGAGGCCGGCTCGCTGGCGGGGCGCCTTCGCTTTCCAGCCGACGCACTTCCGTCATGGCGACTTCCTGCCGACGCTTGGCTGTTCAGCACCGCCCTCGTAGCGGCAGCGCCGCCCTCTACTATGAGATGAAACGCCGAATCGTCTCGAATCCTGTCCGCCAGCGCGGCTCGAGCTGCCTGAAACTCCGCTTCGGTGCTCGGCACCACCTCGAGGTGCCGGATGGCGTTCTGCTTCCTCGGGCACCCATCAAAGACTTGGGCAATCGCATGACGCAGGTCCCGTGCAGTCTGCTGCTTTTCCACCAAGCCCGGGGCAGTGGCGACGCACACCAGGTCCACCACCCCGCGCAAAGGGTCTGACGCAGTGGTCGACAGAATGTGATCCATCTGGCGCTCCCCGAAGAACCGGCTCGTGGCGTCCACTACACGGGAAGCGAGGTACGGATCCGCGTAGGCTTCTCGCCAGGTATTCTCAAAGATGCTGGAGCCGCCAACATCCACCTTGATGACGACCCGGATAAACCTCGAGCGATCCAGCCCGCACAGTGGCAGCACCCCGGAGTCGCACGAAGCGGCGGTGGCGGAGGCAACTGGAGGGCCCGCAGGACCCGGGGCCCCCGCCCGGAGACCGGGGTCCTCCCTCGGCGCGCCCGCCGCGACCGCCCGACCGGCGACATGCGGCGCAGCAGCGCTCGCCGGCTGCGGCGCGCCGCCCAGGAACTGCGCCGCGGGAGCGCCAGGACGGACACCGCCCGCCGACAGCGGCGCCGGCGGATCGGCCGCGGCCGGTACGGTGTCCAACACGAGGATGCTCGTGGCAAGAAGGCGCTGCACCATTCGACGTAGCGCCTCGTAGATCGCGTGCCGCTCGTCCTCGCAAGCTGATGTAACTTTGCACATGACTTGAACAGCGTTCGGCCTGTCTTGGAAGCAGCTGAGGACAAGCCGATCGCGCAAATACTTCTGAAGATCGTTTCGTGCGCGGGAAGCTCCAAATCGGAACGCAGCGCTCAATGTCAAGCAGGTGCCTTGAACCGATTGAATCAGGACTCCTTCGATAGCATTTTTGCGTATGTAGTCACGAATCCCAGATGTGATTCTCTGCGTTCGATTGCAAATGACTCCGTCGTCAGACTCATTAGGCCTGACATTGATAGTGACCGAGAATAATGTCGATGTATCTGACGATTTCGGCAGATGCTTGAAGGCAACCTGGCGGCCAACATGCGCATGGAAACCTGGGGGCCGACATAAAATGTTTCAACATAATATTTTTCAAGATTCAAAGTATTACTCTGCAGGATTTGAAGATTATTGCACGCGAAATCGGAAGAGCAGAATCATGCCAGAATGTGCAAAATGCATTGATCGTGTTTCAAGAAGATTTATATTGATTCATACCGTCGGGAGAAGCGCTTGATGGGCAATGGGCAGCGGCCGGAATGACGTGAGTCTCAACAGGAATAGGAGGCTGCCCGCAGGGATTATGGACACCGCCCGAAGGAATGGTAGTATTTGGCGACGAAGTTGAAGCGAATCTTTGCGGAAGGAAACCTGGCGGCCACCATGAAATGTTTCAACGCAATATTTTTCAAGATTCAAAGTAATACTTTGCATTGTTTGCAAGATTTGAAGATTATTTGCGAAATCGGAAGCAAAAATGCATCGATCGTCACGGCGTGTTTCAAGAAGATTTATATTGATGCATACCGTCGGGAGTAGCACTTGATGGGCGGTGGGCAGCAGTCAGAATGACGGGAATCTTGACAGGAATAGGAGCTCCAGGGATAATCGAGTGGTTCAACATCCTGTATGACAGATATAAGGATTGTAATAGCCAAACATAGCCCGATAAAGAATATCAAACCGTTGCTGAGGGCGAATGGTGTATGATCCCGCAAAGCAAGAAATAGTAAACAGAAGAAATAAACTAGAAATTTGGTCTCTTTAAAGAAATCATTGGCAAAGGACGCTTTGAAAAATATTGGCAAAGGTTGATTTTAAAGGCATGGTGATTCACGGAATTCGGCATACTGTGATATCTGAATGGCTCAAACCTAAACTAGATCGTATGACAACAGCTCATTTCTACCAAAGCGTTGGTTGGTACGAACGGAATTCAGTGAATCTGACATTGATATGGGTCTAGCTTGAAACATTTTTCTGGGGCGTGGCGACGGCATCGTTCGAAGTTTTGAATTGGAGATGCGAAGTTGTTTTAATTAATTTTATTTTTCAAGTTTGCGACTCAGACGGCAGTGGAATTTCGCGT
>Ga0209189_1002332_pt1 | contig 13344 bp, 7 predicted proteins | sample C_130820_EF_Meta_FD_187308 | JGI IMG/M metagenome (GOLD analysis project Ga0209189, IMG submission 187308) | Freshwater microbial communities from Lake Croche, Canada to study carbon cycling - C_130820_EF_MetaG (SPAdes) (version 3) | ecosystem: Environmental > Aquatic > Freshwater > Lake | place... | reverse complement strand
CGATCTCGCGGCGGACGGCGTCGGGCAGGCCGCGGCGGGACACGCCGCCGACCTCCCACAGGCAGGACAGGCTCGCCATCGCGTCCCCCTTCCCCCCGAGATCGCCCGGCGGCGCGTAGATCAGGCGGGTGCGGCAGCCGTAATCGACGCCGAGCAGCGGCCGGTGGAGTTCCGGGGGCACGATCTCCTCGGCATGCCAGGCGGGGTGCTCCGGGGGAAGCAGCCGCAGCTGGTATTCGGGTTCGGGGAAGATCTCCGTCACGAGCTGGCGCAGCCGGCGGTCGAAGCCTTCACTCGCGGGGCAGCACGCCTCCGCGAACACGAAGCCCCCCTCGTCGATGTAGCGGCGCAGCCGCGGGCCGGCGTCGGGGCCCAGATTCATCGCATCGCGGCCGGAGAGCCAGAGCACCGGCGCCTGGAGCAGATCGTCGACCGTCGCGGAAGGCGTGTCGACGATGTGCCAGGAGAGACCGGCGGGATAGTCGGCCTTCCAGCGGGATTCGACGTGCTCGACGAGGTGCGCGACGTCGTGGCCGTGCCGATTCCAGTCGTTCTCGGGGCCGTGGCGGCTCTTGGCCACGATCACGGGGCGGCGGCCCTTGGCGAGGAAGAGGAGCGCGAAGCTCGTCGCCACCACCGGATCCTCGATCCGTCCGCCGCGGAAGGCGCCCGTCAGCCCGTCCTGCGTGGCGACGAACATCCGCGCGCCCTCGAGATACCAGTCGGCCTCGCCGATGAAGCGGCGGGCCGTGAACCGCCCCACCCGCTCGAGACCGTAGAGGTAGTAGTAGAGCCAGGTCTGGCCGCCGGTGCCCGGATTCTCGACCACGGAGAAGCGGCGGCCGAGCCACTGCAGGCCGCGCTCGAGCACCTTCGGCGACGCGCCGCCGCCGCAGCAGGCGATGCTGTCCGCCGCCGCGCGGGCGTCGGGCGTGCCGATGTGTTCGGAGGTGATCCAGACGCTCGCGACGCCGGCGCAGGTCATGCTGCCGGAGCCGGCGCTGTTGCCGATCGTGTAGCCCCAGGAGCCGTCGGCGTTGGCACACGACACCCAGTACTGCTGCGCCCTCGTCCAGACGTCGCGACGGACGCGGATGCCCGCCTGCTCCGCCTCGTGGAGCGCGAGCAGCGCGAACTGGGCGTTGGAGTTGTCGCCCGTGCCCTTGTTGGCCCCGTAGGACCACGAGCCGGCGGCCGGCCCCTGCGTCACCTGCGCGCGCTCCAGCCATTCGACGTTGCGTTCGAGGATCAGCCGGTCGGCGCCGGGCGAGAGCATCGCCAGGATCATCGTCTGCAGCGACACGGAGTAGGTTTCGTCGGGGGTCTGTCGCCGCAGCCATTCGAGGCCGCGCTGCATCGCGAGGTGGGAGCGGTCGACGCCGGCGTTGGCGAGCGCCAGCATCACGAGCGCCGTGGCCCCCACCCGCGTGTCGTCGGTGCGCATGGAGCACTCCCACGCGCCGTTGGCCTCCTGCTCGCGGATCAGCCAGTCGCGGGCCTTCTCGATCGCCCGTTGGATCTTCTCGGCGGAGACCGGCGCCGCGTCGCGGTCGGCGGCGACCGCCGGGCCGACGGCCACGAGGAGGAAGGCCGTGAGGCAGGCGATGCAGCGGACCGCCGCGGCGACGCCGCGGGGGGCAGGACGCAGACGGGGGAACGCGCCGTGCACGGAGACGCTCGCAACGGTGGGATCGGGGGCACGGCGGTGCGGGGCCCGCGCCGGCCCCGCCGCACTCCCACCGGCATGGTAGCAGCCCGCGGCGAAATCTCCCGGGGCTTTTCCGCCGGCGCACGCCGGCGACCGTCGCGCGGGTCGCCGTCCCGGCCGAGTCGTCCCGGGCGTTTTCCGCGTTGCTGTCACGGACGGTTTGCCGCTGCGGCTCCCCGCCTTGATACTTGGGGTGTTGGAGTTCGGGACGTCCCAGAGGAAGGAATCGCCGGAGTGTCCACCGCCGCCCGCCCCAAGACGCTCGACGACATCCTGCAGGAGTTCGCCCAGCATCGGAAGCTGATGCAGGAGGAGCTGCAGAAGGTGATCGTCGGCCAGAACGACGTCATCGAGCAGCTCTTCGCCGCGATCTTCACCCGCGGCCACTGCCTCCTCGAGGGCGTGCCCGGCCTGGCGAAGACGCTGATGGTGTCGACGCTGGCCCGCATCCTCGACGTGGGCTTCAAGCGGGTGCAGTTCACCCCCGACCTGATGCCCTCCGACATCACCGGCACCAACGTGCTCGAGGAGGACGACACGGGGAAGCGGCGGTTCCGCTTCGTCGAGGGGCCGATCTTCACGAACATCCTGCTCGCCGACGAGATCAACCGCACGCCCCCGAAGACGCAGGCGGCGCTCCTGCAGGCGATGCAGGAACGGGAGGTGTCGGTGGGGCAGGAGACCTACTCCCTGCCCGACCCGTTCTTCACGATCGCCACCCAGAACCCGATCGAGCAGGAGGGCACCTACCCGCTGCCCGAGGCCCAGCTCGACCGCTTCATGTTCAACATCAAGGTGGGCTACCCGACCGCGGCCGAGGAGGAGCAGATCCTCATGGCGACGACCCGGGCCGAGAAGCCGGAGGTGCGGAAGGTGCTCTCCGGGCGGGCCATCGTCAACATCCAGAAGCTCGTGGGCAGCGTGGCGGTGAGCGACTACGTGGTGAAGTACGTGGCGCGGCTGGTGCGGGCCACGCGGCCCAAGGACGCCGAGGCCCCCGCCTACGTGACGGAGCTGGTCGACTGGGGCGCCGGGCCCCGGGCCGGGCAGTTCCTCATCCAGGGGGGCAAGGCGATGGCGGCCATGGACGGCCGGTTCAGCGTGTCGCTCGAGGACGTCCGCCGGATCGCGGTGCCCGTGCTCCGGCACCGGATCGCCACCAACTTCCAGGCGCAGGCCGACGGCCTGACGAGCGAGTCGATCATCGAGCGGCTCCTGCGCGAGACGCCGGAGCCCGAGATCCCGAAGCTGGTGAAGTGACGGGAGCTCCGCATGGTTCGCGCGGTCGAGGAGTACCTGAAGCCGGAGGTCGTACGGCAGATCTCCCGGCTCGACCTCCGCGCCCAGTTCATCGTGCGCGGGTTCCTGCAGGGCCTCCACGCCAGCCCCTACCAGGGCTTCTCGGTGGAGTTCAGCGAGCACCGCAAGTACACCGCCGGTGACGACCCCAAGGACATCGACTGGCTCGTCTACGCCAAGACCGACAAGCACTACGTGAAGAAGTACGAGGCCGAGACCAACATCACCGGCTACCTGCTGGTCGATACGAGCGCCTCGATGGACTACACCTACCGCCAGCAGCTGACGAAGCTCGACTATTCCATCTCGCTGGCCGCGGCGCTCTGCTGGCTGATGATCCACCAGCAGGATCCCTGCGGGCTGATGGTGTTCGACGAGAAGCTGCATGCGAGCCTCCCGGCCCGCTCGCGGCGGTCGCAGATCGCCCAGGTGCTCTCCGTGCTGGCGAAGGTGCGGCCCTCGGGGAAGACCGACGTGGCGAAGAGCCTCGTGCAGGTGGCGGCGATGCTGCGGCAGCGGGCGCTGGTGATGGTGTTCAGCGACCTGCTGGCGGATCCGGAGCCGATCCGCGACGCGCTCCTGCGGCTGCGGCACCGCGGGCACGACGTGATCCTGTTCCACGTGCTCGACGAGGCCGAGGTGCGGTTTCCGTTCGAGGGCGTGGTCGAGTTCACCGAGCCCGAGTCGCAGGACCGGCTCGTGGTCGACGCCGACGCGGCCCGGCGGCAGTACGTCGCCGGCGTCGAGGCGTTTCGCGAGGAGTATCGCAAGACCTGCTTCCACGCGGGGATCGACTACGTGCCCCTCGACACGAGCATGCAATTCGACCGGGCGTTGACGGGGTATCTCGCCAGCCGGCGCAACCGCTTCTGATCGGCGGGACGCCGGCCGGCCGGGCCGGCCCCACTGGATGCCACGCATGGGCCTCTCCTTCCTCACCCCGATGCTGCTCGGCGGCGCGGCGCTCGTGACCGTGCCGCTGGTGCTCCACCTGCTCATGCGGCAAAAGCCGGTGAAGCGGGAGTTTCCCGCGCTGCGGTTCCTGCGGGCGAAGGCGGTCTCCAACCGCCGCAAGCTGCGGCTGCGGCACATCTTCCTGCTGCTGATGCGGATGGCGGCGATCGCGCTGGTGGCGCTGGCGCTGTCGCGGCCGGTGCTCCGCGGGGCGGGCTGGCTGGCCGACGGCGAGGGGCCGGTCGCCGCCGCGTTCGTCTTCGACACGGCGCCCCGCATGCTCCTCCGCGAGGGCAACCGCACCCGCCTCGAGCAGGCGACGGCCATGGCGCGGATCCTCTTCGACAAGCTGCCGCCGTCGAGCAAGGTGGCCGTGCTCGACACGGCGGGGGGCGCGGTCGCCTTCGCCCCGACGGTCGCCGCCGCCGCGGCGCGGATCGAGCGCCTCGCCGTCGCCACGCCCGCCACGTCGCTCTCGGCGGCGGTCGACGACGGCCTGCGGCTCCTCGCCGGCTCGGAGCTCGCCCGCCGGGAGGTCTACGTCTTCACCGACTGCTCCCACGGCGCCTGGGACGACACGGCGCCGCTCGCACCAGCCGCGACGCACCCCGACACGAGTCTCCTGGTGGTCGACGTGGGGGCCACGACGGCCCGCAACTTCGCGATCGACGCGATCGAGCTCTCCTCCGAGCGGCTCTCCGCCGGCACGCCGCTGGGCATCACGGTCGCGACCCGGCGCAGCGGCACCGACGCCGAACGGTCCGTGGCGGTGGACGTGATCGGTCCGGACGGCCGGCCCACGCGGCGGGCGGTGAAGCCGGGGAGTTGGAAGGGGGGCGGGGGCCAGGTCGATTTCGAGATCGCGGGCCTCGCTCCCGGCATCCGCCAGGGGCGGGTGGTGATCGACGGCGCCGACGATCTCGAGGCCGACGACGCGCTCTCCTTCACCGTGGACGTGTCGGGCGCCTCCCGCGTGCTCGTCGCGGCGGCGCCGCCCGCCGCCCGCTCGGCCCTGTTCCTCACGCAGGCGATCGCGCCGGCGGCGCTCGCCAAGGCGGGCAAGGCGGCGTTCGACGTCACCGTCGTCGAGACGGGCCAGCTCGACACCACCCCCTGGGACGACTACCGCGGGATCGTGCTGCTCGATCCGCCGCCGCTGCCGGCACGCACCTGGGATCTGCTCGGGCAGTGGGTGAAGGGGGGCCGCGGGCTGGTGGTGTGGCTGGGGCCGCGGGCCGTCGACGCCGCCCGCTTCAATTCCGAGGCGTCGCAGCGGGTGCTCGGCGGGGGCATCGTGCGGGTGTGGCGGTCGGCCGGCGGCGACAATTACCTCGCGCCCGGAGCGCTCGACCATCCGATCCTCGCGCCGTTCCGTCGCGTGGGCGACGCCGTGCCCTGGCAGGACTTCCCCGTGGGGCGGCATTGGGAGTTCGCGGCGCTGCCCGCCGCCGCGGGCGAGTCGAGCGCCGATCAGGTCGTGGCCTACCGCAACGGTCTGCCGGCCGTGGTCGAGCACCGGCTGGGGCAGGGCCTGGTCGTGCTCGTGACCACGCCGGTGTCGCAGGCGGCCGACGATCCCGACGCGTGGAACACGCTCGCGACCGGCTTCGAGCCCTGGCCCTTCGTGATGCTCTCCAACGAGACGCTCCTGCGGGCGATCGACGCGGGCGACCGGCTCAACGTGCCCGCGGGCCGCCCGGCCGTGATGCACGTGGCCCGCCGCGACCTGCAGGCGGCCTTCGTGCGGACGCCCGCGGGGGACGAGTTTCCCGCGGCGGTCGACCCGGCCCGCGGCACGGTCACCGTCACCTCCACGCAGCTGCCGGGCAACTACGCGGTGCGCGCCGGTGGGCAGGTGGGGGGCGTGGCCACCGGCTTCAGCGCGAACCTCGCCCCCGCCGCGACCGACTTCTCGCGGCTGGCTCCCGACGCCCTCGCGACGGCGCTCGGGGCCGGACATCGACTCGCCCGCAGCGAGGCCGAGCTGGTCCGCGACGTGAACCTGGAGCGGGTGGGGGCCGAGCTGTTCGGCTGGATCATCCTCCTGGCCGCCCTCGTCATGGCGGCCGACTGGATCGCGGCGAACCGTTTCTACGCGCCGCGTGACGACGTCTCGCCGGAACTGCGGCCGTCCGACGTCTTCGCCGCCGGCAACGCCGCTGGCGGCGCGACCGGAGCGGCCCCCCCGGGGGCGGCCGCGTCCTGCGCGCGGTCCGCCCCGACGCCGGTCGCCGCGACGCCACTTGCCGCGACGGCGGCGGAGGACGGGGCATGATCGCCGTCAGCACCCTGCAGCAGACGTCGGTGCACTTCGACCCCGTCGGCGGCTGGCTCGTCGTGGCCGCGGTGACCGCCGCGCTCCTGGCCGTGCTCGTCGCCGTGCCCCCCGACCGGTCGCGGGTGTCGGGAGGGCGGCTCCTGGCCCTCGTGCTCCTGCGGCTGGGCGCGTTCCTGGCGCTCGTGCTCTGCATGCTGCGGCCCACGCTCGTGTCGACCCGGCAGGCCAGGCAGCAGGGCACCGTCGTGGTGCTGGCCGACGCGTCGAAGAGCATGACGGTGGCGGACGGGCCCAACGGACGCACGCGGTGGCAGGAGCTCGTCGCCAGCCTGGCCGCGGCCCGGCCGGCCGCGGAGAAGCTGGTGGAGGGCGGCGACTTCGACATCGCCACCTACGTCTTCGACCGCGAGGCGCGGGGGGTGCCCGCCGTCGGCCGCGATCCCTTTCCGCTCGCGGCCTGGCAGGCGGGCAAGACCTCCGACCAGACGGCGATCGGCGCCGCGATCGCCGACGCGGTGCGCGGGGGCGCGGGCCGTCAGCTCGCCGGCGTGATCGTGCTCAGCGACGGCGCCCAGCACGCCTACCCGCCGCGGGACGAGCCGCCGCAGACCGCCGCGCGGTCGCTCGGCGACGCGGGGGTGCCGCTATGGAGCGTGACGTTCGGCCAGCCGCTCGGGGCGGGGCAGGGCCGCGACGCGGCGGTGGTGAACCTCTCGGTCGCGGAGACCGTCTACCGCAAGAACCAGCTCGAGGTCGCCGGTCGCGTGCGGCTCGAGGGGCTCGGCGACCGGGACGTGGTCGTGAAGCTGCTCGCCGAGAGCGACGCCGGCGGCATGGAAGAGGTGGCCCGCACGACGGTCCGCGGCGGCCCCGCCGGCCGGCCGCAGGCGGTCGACGAGGCGGTGCGGCTCTCCTGGACGCCGCAGTCGCTCGGTGAACGCAAGCTGTCGCTCGTGGTGGAGAAGCAGGAGGGGGAGGTCGTCAGTGGCAACAACGAGCTGTCCACGTTCGTCGAGGTCATCGACGGCGGCCTGCGGATCCTCTACCTCGAGGGGAGCCTGCGGGTGGAACAGCGGTTCCTGCGCCGCGTGCTGGCGGCCAGCCCGGACATGCAGGTCGACTTCCGCTGGATCGACTCCACGCGGCGCGACACGTGGCCGGTCGAGCTCGGCCGGCAGCTCGCCGGTGACTACAACGTGTTCCTGATCGGCGATCTCGACGCGGCCGCCCTCACCCGGGACGACCTGCAGAAGATCCTCCGCCGCGTGCAGGCCGGCGCCGGCATCGGCCTGCTCGGCGGTTTCCACGCCTTCGAGGCGGGCGGTTGGGGCAGCTCGGGCCTGGCGCCCGCGCTGCCCTTCGAGCCCGATCGGCTCGCCCGGCAGTCGTTCGACGAGCCCGTGCGCGAGCGTCTCCACATCCCGGGGCCGCTCGCGATGCTGCCCGACCGACGCTTCGGCGGCATCTCCATCCTCAGGCAGGCCGCCGGCGAGGAGGAGTCACGCCGGGTGTGGCAGTCGCTGCCGCCGCTGGAGGGGGCCAACGACCTCGGCCGGCTCGTGCCGGCGGCGAAGCCGCTGGCCGTCACGGCCGACGGCAAGCCGCTCCTCGTCGGTCGTGAGTATGGCGACGGCCGCGTGCTCGCGTTCGCGGCCGACTCGACCTGGCGGTGGGTGATGCAGGGCGCCGGCGAGCAGCATCGCCGCTTCTGGCGGCAGCTCGTCCTCTGGCTGGCGAAGCAGGAGGACACCGAGAAGGATTCGCTGTGGGTGCGGCTGGGGCAACGGCGGGTGTCGCCGGGCGTGCCCGTGCCCTTCGACGCCGGACTGACGAAGTCCGACGGCAGCGCGGTCGCCGACGCGGCGATCGAGGCGGTCGTGGTGTCGCCCGCGGGCCAGTCGCGGCCCGTCCGCATCGCGAAGCGGGGAGAGACGTGGACGGGCTCGATCGCCGACGTCGCCGATCCCGGTGACTGGAGGCTGGTCGTGAAGGCGACGCGGCCCGGTGACGCGACGCCGCTGGAGCGGACGGCGCGGTTCACCGTCGTCCGCCAGGATCTCGAGCTCGCCAACCCCAGGGCCAATCCGCTGCTCATGCGGCAGCTGGCCGAGGCGACCACCGGCGCGGCCCGCCTGCCGGAGGAGCTGCCGGGCATCTTCGCGGAGATCGCCGGCAAGCCGGCGGCCTACGAGACGAGCGAGCAGTGGTCGTTCGCGCCCTGGGACACCTGGCCGATGTTCCTCCTGCTGGCGGGGTGCATGTGCGCCGAGTGGTACCTGCGGAAGCGGTACGGGCTCGTGTAGCTGGCCGTGGAAAAAGTCCTCCGGGACTTTTTCCAGGCATGAAAACCTCCGGTTTTCACGGGAGCTGCGCTCCCGCGATCGCATCCCTGCGATCCAGCAGGCTGTTTGTCCACAGCCTGGTAGCTGGCCGTGGAAAAAGTCCTCCGGGACTTTGTCCAGGCATGAAAACCTCCGGTTTTCACGGGAGCTGCGCTCCCGCGATCGCATCCCTGCGATCCAGCAGGCTGTTTGTCCACAGCCTGGCAGCTGGCCGTGGAAAAAGTCCTCCGGGACTTCGTCCACGGCAGAAAACCGCCGGTTTTCACGGACGGAAGTCCCCTTCTGCCGCCGCCCGGCGGCTGCTACTCTTCCCGCCCCGCGCAGCCTGCCTCGATCGCCGGCACGCCGGCGACGGCAGGGAGGTCGGACGTGATCAAGCGACGCCCCATCCGCAACAAGCTGCTGCTCGGCGGTCTCCTCGTCGGGTTGATGGTGGCGATCCTCACGGCGAGCAGCTTCCTCGGCGTCTACTCCTACCGGCGCCTGGTGCGGGCGCTCAGCTGCCGCGCGGCGGAGCTGCCCCGCGCGAGCGATCTCAACGCCAGCGTCAACGCGGTCCGCCTCGCCCATGCCCGTGCGCTGGCGGGCGACGACGAGGCCTTCGCGGGGGAGGATGGCGCCCGGGAGCCGGTTCCGGCCGACGCCGTGGCGGCGGACGACGACGACGTCGAGCCGGTCTTTCCCGAGTCGTTCACCGGCCAACTCGCCCGCACCCGCTGGACGCTCGACCGCTACTGCGAGGAACTCGCCGAGGGGGAACTCGACGAGATGCCCTTCCCGTTCGGTGACCGCAGCCGCGAGCGGGAGACGGCCGGGCAGATCGCCGCCTGCCTCGACACGGTCGACCGCATCGTGGCCGCGGCGGCGGACCGGCCGGAGGGAACGCCGGCGGGCGACGGCACGGAGGGCGTGTCGCGGCTGCGGGGAAGGCTCCTCGAAAGTGGTCCGCACCTCGACCGGCTCGCGGCGCTGTCGGCCGAGTTGCCCACCTTCCTGCAGGAGCGGCTGCACGACCTCTCGCACGAGGTTCGCAGCGGCTACCGCACGCTCATCGTCACGACGTGGGCCTCCGCCACCGCCGCAGCCGTGCTGCTGGCGGCGCTCGGAGCGCTCAGCTACCGCTGGGTGTTCCGCCCGCTGCGGCTCCTCGGCAACGGTTCGCGGCGGGTGGCGGCGGGCGACTTCGCCTTCCGCCTCAAGCTCGACACCCGCGACGAGATGGCGGAGCTCGCCGCCGCGCTCAACGACATGACGCAGCGGTTCGAGGAGATCCGCGACGATCTCGACCGGCAGGTGGAGAGCCGCACCCGCGAGGTGATCCGCAGCGAGCAGCTCGCCAGTGTGGGCTTCCTCGCCGCCGGGGTCGCCCACGAGATCAACAACCCGCTCGCGTCGATCGCGATGTGCGCCGAATCGCTGGAGAGCCGGTTGGGCACGCTGGCCGCCGGCGACGACGACGCGCGGATCGTGAAGCGCTACCTCGAGCTGATCCAGAACGAGGCCTTCCGCTGCAAGGGCATCACGGAAAAGCTGCTCGACTTCTCCCGCCTCGGCGAGGTCCGGCGCCAGGCCACCGCGGCGGTCGCGCTGGTCAACGACGTCGCCGACATGCTGCGGCACATGGGCCGCTTCGCCGGCCGCTCGATCGAGATCGAGGACGGGCCCGACGCGCTCGTGATGGTGAACCCGCAGGAGATCAAGCAGGTGGTGCTCAACCTGCTGGTCAACGCGCTCGACTCGATCGACGAGGCGGGGCACGTGCGGGTCGGGGTGCGCCGCAGCGGACGGGAGGCCGTGCTGACCGTCGCCGACGACGGCTGCGGCATGACGACGGAGGTGCTCGAGCACCTCTTCGAGCCGTTCTTCACCCGCCGCCGCTCGGGGCAGGGCACGGGCCTGGGCCTGTCGATCGTCCACCGCATCGTCGCCGACCACGGCGGCCGGATCGAGGCGGCGAGCGCCGGGCCGGGGCAGGGCTCCACGTTCCGCGTCACGCTGCCGCTGGCCCTCGTCGACGAGGCCGCCCCCCCGCGGCCCGACGCGGGGGCCGAGCCGCCGTCACGCGCCGCCTGAGCGGCCGCACCATCCCCAGGAGTCATGCCATGAAGCAGCACGCCCGTCCGATGCGGATCCTCTTCGCGGACGACGAGACCTCGATCCAGGAGCTGATGCGGATCGAGCTGCCCCGGCTCGGCCACGAGGCCACCGTCTGCCCCGACGGCCGCACGGCGCTGGCGGCCCTCGAACGCACCTCGTACGACTGCGTGATCGTCGATCTCGACATGCCCGGGGTGGGCGGCCTCGAGGTGATCGCCCGGGTGCGGGAGACGTGCGCGGACACCGAGACGGTGATCATCACGGGCAAGTCGTCGCTCGACAGCGCGGTGACGGCGGTCCGGCAGGGCGTCTTCGACTACCTCACCAAGCCCTGCAAGCTCGCCGAGATCCAGGCCGTGCTCGAGCGGGTCCGCCGCAAGCGCGAGCTCACCAGCCGCCTGCGGGCGCTCGAGCGCCGCGTGCGTCGGGCGGAGGGCGTGAGCCAGCTCGTCGGCGCGTCGGCGGCCCTGGAGCGGGTGCGGCGGCTGGTGGCCCGCGTGGCCGCGAGCGACGCGAGCGTGCTCGTCCGGGGGGAGACAGGCACGGGCAAGGAGCTCGTCGCCCGCGCGATCCACGAGGGCAGTCCGCGGGCGGCGGGGCCGCTGGTGGCGGTGAACTGCGGCGCGCTGCCGGAGCACCTCGTGGAGAGCGAGCTCTTCGGCCACCGCAAGGGGGCCTTCACCGGCGCCGACGAGCACCGCGCGGGGCTGTTCGAGGTGGCCGACGGCGGCACGCTCTTCCTCGACGAGATCGGCGAGTTGCCCAAGCCGCTGCAGGCGCGGCTGCTGCGGGCGCTCGAGAGCGGCGAGATCCGGCGGGTGGGCGACAACCAGCCGATCACGGTGGACGTGCGGGTGGTCTGCGCCACCCACCGGTCGCTCGAGGAGATGGTGGCGGCCGGGGAGTTTCGCGAGGACCTGCTCTTCCGCATCAACACCTTCGAGGTGCCGATCCCGCCGCTGCGCGAGCGGCTCGAGGACCTGCCGGAACTGGTGCAGTATTTCATCCGGCGGGCCCGGCCGCAGACGCCTCCGGAGGCCGTCGTGGCGGCGCCCGAGGTGCTCGAGGCGCTCACCCGGCATCGCTGGCCGGGCAACATCCGCGAGCTGGCCAACGTGATCGAGCACGCGCTCGTGCTCGGCGACGAACTGCCGCTCACCGTGCAGGATCTCCCCGCCCGGCTCGGCGTGCTCGCGCCCCGCGGGGCGGCGCCGGCCGCACCGTCCCCGGCCGCACCGGCGGCCATCGTCGCGGCATCCCCGCCGGCGCCGCGTCGGCCCGAAACCCTCCGGGAACTCGAACTGCGTGCCATCCAGGAGGGGCTCGAACGCAACCAGGGCAACAAGCCGCGCACCGCCGAGGAACTCGGCATCAGCCTGAAGACGCTCTACAACAAGCTTCACCAGCTCAACGAGGCACCGGCGGCCTGATGCCCGCGGCGGAGTCGTGCCGATCCGCAAGGGCTGGGGCTCCGCGGCCGGCGAACCTCCGGGCTTTTCGCCACGATGGGGTGCGGCCCCGTTCGAGCAGCCAACGGTGACGCTGAATCCGGTCGAGTTGCCTCCGGTCGACCCGTCCCCGGTCGACCCGCGCCCGGTCGACCCGCGCCCGGTCGACCCGCGCCCGGTCGCGCGGATGCCGTCAGCCGGTCTTGCGGACGACGCCGACGAGCACGCCGAGCACCCGGGCGTTCTTCACGTAGATCGGCTTCATGGAGGCGTTGGCCGGCTGCAGGCGGATGCGGTCTCGCTCCGGGAACCACTGCTTCAGTGTCGCCTCGCCGTCTTCGGTCTGGGCTACGACGATGTCGCCCGAATGGGCCGTCTGCTTCTTCTGGATCACCACCCAGTCGCCGTCGGCGATCTGCGCGTCGATCATCGAATCCCCCATCACCTTGAGCACGAAGTGATTCTCGCGCTTGAAGAGGGCGTCGAAGTCGATTCGCTCGCTCTGCTCCTCGGCGGGCCGCAGCGTGCCCGCGGCCACCCAGCCGGCCAGCGGCAGGCCGCGGACGTGGGCCGGCTCGGCCACCAGCTCGATCGCCCGCGACATGTTCTTTCCGCGGGTGATCAGTCCCTTGCGCTCGAGCGCCTTGAGGTGGCAGACGACGCCGTTGGGGGAGCGGATCTTGAACGCCAGACCGATCTCACGGACGGTGGGGCCGTAGCCGCGCGAGTGAATCTTGTCGCGGATGAAGGAATAGATCTCCATCTGCCGCTCGGTCGGCGCGTCTTCTCCGTCGAGCTCGTCGACGTCAGCCGATCCGTCCACGCCCGGCCGTCCCATCAGGCTCGTGTGCAACGCCGCCACGCTGCGGAGCGCCGCCGCCGACGGCCGCACGGCAGCTGGCCGTACAGGAGCTGGCCGCGGCGCCGAGCGGGCCGCGGTCTTCGGCGGCACCGGCTTCGGGCTGGACGGCTTCGGGCTGGCGAGGCCGGTGCGGGCGGCCGGAGGCTTCTTCTTGGACATGGGCATGCGGCAGGGCCGCTCTCCAAGGGGTGTGATGCGGGGCAGCGGGCGTCTGGAATCGAGTTGTCGACTCGTCTGGCCGACTCGTTTGGTCGACTCGTTTGGTCGACTCGTTTGGTCGACTCGTTTGGTCGACTCGTTTGGTCGACTCGTTTGGTCGACTCGTTTGGTCGACTCGTTTGGTCGACTCGTCTGGT
>Ga0209189_1002329_pt1 | contig 13355 bp, 13 predicted proteins | sample C_130820_EF_Meta_FD_187308 | JGI IMG/M metagenome (GOLD analysis project Ga0209189, IMG submission 187308) | Freshwater microbial communities from Lake Croche, Canada to study carbon cycling - C_130820_EF_MetaG (SPAdes) (version 3) | ecosystem: Environmental > Aquatic > Freshwater > Lake... | reverse complement strand
AATCAAAAGTTAAAATACCAGCAGGTACGCAATCTGGAAAACAATTCAGACTTAAAGAAAAAGGAATGCCTATTTTAAGAGAAAATCACTATGGAGATTTATATCTAGAAACAAACGTAATAATTCCTGAATCCTTATCCAAAGAACAAAAAGATTTACTAGAAAAATTCAAGTCTTTGGAAGATTCAAATAGCAATTCAGAAATAAAAAGCTTTATCAATAAAGCTAAAAAATTCTGGGAAAACATAAATTAATTATATAACCTAATAATATAATTAAGTTTATAAATGATCGAAAGTTTAAACGAAGGAATTTTACTTCATAAATCAGGCAAATTAGAAGAAGCAAAAATAATTTATGAAAAAATCCTAGAAAAAAATCCAGATACCTTTGAGGTAATAAATCTACTTGGAGTTATATTTTTACAATTAAAAAAATATGATCAATCAATTCTTTTAATAAAAAAAGCAATAAATATAAATCCTAAACTTCCTGCGCTATATAATAACCTTGCAAATGCTTTTAAAGAGTCAAAAAAATTTAACGAAGCCTTAGAAGCTTATAATAAAGCCATTGAATTAAATCCAAATTACACAGAGGCCTTTTGCAATATTGGAATTCTATATAAAAATTTAGGAAAATTTAAAGAAGCAATCAGAGCTTTTAATATAGCGATAGATATAAACCCAAACTATGCACCTGCTTATCACGAACGTGGACAATGCTATTTTGAATTAACCCAGTACAAAGATGCAATTAAAGATTTCTATAGATTAATAAATTTAGATTCTAAGTATGAAAGTTTATATGGATTTATTTTACACAGCAAAATGAAAATGAACAACTGGGAGGATTATAAAATTATAAAAAATAAATTAGAAGATAGAATTAAAAATAATATCGACTTTATAACTCCATTTATTTTTTTAAGTTTGACAGATGATTTAAAATTGCAAAAAAAAAATGCAAAAAAATATAAAGAAAGACAATTTAATTTAAAAAATTATCCTAAAATAGAATTAAAAAATCAAAAGCATAAAAGAATAAGGGTAGGATACTATTGTGCTGACTTCAGGCTTCACGCAATAACACACTTAACCACAAGATTATTTGAATTACATAACCGTGATAAATTTGAAACTTTTGGGTTTTCTTTTAATCGCTATAAAAACGATGAAGTAACAGAAAAATTTTCAAAAATATTTGATAATTTTTTTTATGTTAGCAACGAAACGGATGAAGAGATTGTCTCATTATCGAGAAAAAATGAGATAGATATCGCCGTTGATTTAATGGGATACGTAAACAACAGTAGAACAACTCTTTTTATAAATAGGGTAGCCCCAGTTCAAGTTAACTACTTAGCTTATCCTGGAACAATGGGTATTGATTGCATTGATTACATTGTTGCTGACAAAATTTTAATACCTCAAGAAAGTCAAAAATATTATTCAGAAAAAATATTATATCTGCCCAATAGCTACCAACCCAACAGCAACAAAGCTTATATTATAAATAAGAATCTAAGCTGTGAACAATTTGGTTTACCAGCTAATCATTTTATTTTTTGTTCTTTTAATAATAATTATAAAATCAATCCTTTTATTTTTAATTCTTGGATAAAAATTTTAAAAAATACTGAAAAAAGTATTTTATGGATTCTGTCAGAAAACGAAGATTGTAAGCAAAATTTAATAAAAGAAGTTATTAAAAAAAATCTAGATCCCAAAAGATTAATATTTGCAGAAAGAGTGTCTGTGGAAAAACATCTTGAAAGGCTTCAGTTTGCTGATCTTTTTTTGGACACTTACCCATATAATGCTCACACCACCGCTATTGATGCTTTGTCGGCCAACGTTCCTGTTCTAACTCTTGCAGGTGAAACGTTTGCAAGCAGAGTAGCTTCCAGTCTGCTAAATGCCATTAATTTACCGGAATTAATAACTACCAGGATTGAAGATTATGAACTTTTGGCCATAGAGCTTTGTAGAAATTCAGAAAAGATTAATCAAATTAAACAGCAATTATCAAAAAACATAACAACTACAACGCTGTTTAACATGGAATTGTACACGAAGAATCTTGAAAAGGCATATCTAGAAATATATGAAAGATATCATAATAACTTACCAGCAGATCATTTGTATATTCAATAACTGACCTATTATGAAAAAAATTAATATTGCTTTAGTTGGTGGTCTTGGAAGAATGGGAAAGATTCTAGCAAAAAAAATACTTAATAATAAAAAACTAAAATTATATAGCGTTACGGATCTAAGGTATGGAAGATCTTTCAAAAAAAACATAAAAATTCAAAAAAATAATTTAAACGCTTTTAAAAAAGCTGATGTCATTATTGATTTTTCTAGACCTAAAAGTTCTTTAGAGGCGCTTTATTATGCAAAAAAGCTTAGAAAAAAAATTGTTATTGGAACAACTGGCTTTTCTGAAAAACAGAATAAATTAATTAAAAATTATTCAAAAATAATTGCAATTTTTAAATCAGGCAATATGAGCGTTGGTATAAATTTACTTGAATACATTATCAAAATTTTATCTAAAAAAATAACAAACAATTACCAAATAGCCATTACAGATGATCATCATAAAAAAAAAATCGACTTCCCTTCTGGTACAGCATTAATGTTAGCTAACGCTGTTGCAAAAGGTAAAAATAAAACTCTGAAATCTATAATGGGAAAAAATTTTTTAAATAAGAAAGGAAATTTCGCTAAAAATAAAATAAATTTTCATATAACAAGAAAAGGGAAAACAATTGGTAAACATGCTGTGCTTTTCAATAATCAAATTGAGAATATAGAATTAAAGCACGTTGCTTTTTCTAGAGAGTTATTTGCAGATGGCGCTTTAAATGCGGCTATATGGATAAGTAAAAAAAAAAGGGGCTTGTTCAATATGCAGGATATGCTTAATTTAAAATAAATATTAAGACTTTATTTTTAATAGCAAATGTTACTTAATAAAGATAAAGCTTTAAAACTCATTCAGTTGCTAAATAAGTCAATCACAGAACCAAAAACATCATTAAAATACAGAAACCAATTTACTTTATTAACTTCAGTTGTACTTTCAGCTCAATGCACGGACGTTAACGTAAATAAAGTTACAAAAAATATTTATAAAAAATATTATAGTCCCGAACATTTTGTTACTTTGGGAATTAATAAAATTAAAAATCTAATTAAAAGTATTGGATTATTTAATAACAAGGCTAAAAATATATATAATTTATCTAAAATTTTAATTAACAAACACAAAAGTAAAGTGCCAAGTTCTTTTGATCAATTAATCCAATTACCTGGCGTTGGGAGAAAAACTGCTAATGTAGTTTTAAATGAGGCATTTAATAAACCAACTATTGCCGTGGATACTCACGTTTTTAGGGTAAGCAATAGGACAGGTCTTTCCAATGGAAAAAGTCCAGAACAAGTGGAAAGGCAATTATTACAGATATTGCCTACAAAACATCTTGCGAAAGCTCATCATCTAATTCTTCTTCATGGCAGATATACTTGCAAAGCTCGTTCACCTTTATGTAAAACGTGTGTTATTAGTCAGATTTGTATAAATAAAAATAAATATGAATAAAAAAATTTTAGGAATAGGGAATGCTATTATTGATGTCTTTACTTATGTTAACGAAGATTTCTTAAAAGTTAATAACCTCATTAAGGGTTCTATGAAACTTATTAATGAAAATGAATTTATACAATTAAAAAAAAAAATTATAATTAAAAAGATTTTAGCTGGGGGGTCTGCGGCTAATAGTATGGCTGGAATATCCCATCTCAATGGAGAAGCCTCATTTATTGGCAAAATTAATTCAGATGAGTTTGGGAATACCTATAAAAAAAGCCTACAAGATATAAATGTAGATTTTTGTTATACCGAAAAAAAAGAAAATATCTCTACTGGGGCTTCGATTATTCTAATAACTCCTGACTCAGAAAGAACTATGTGCACATACCTTGGAATTTCATCACAACTCTCCGATAATGACGTTAATCAAAAGGATCTTTTAAAGAACAAGTTAATATTTCTAGAGGGTTATCTCTGGGACAAAGGAATAAGTGAAAAAATGTTTAAGCATGTAATTAATATAGCTAAAAAAAACAATATTAAACTTGCCATGTCGTTGTCGGATATTTTTTGTGTAACCAGACATAAACAAGATTTTATAAATCTGCTTAAAAATGATTTAGATATTTTAATAGGTAATGAAAATGAAATTAATGAATTAACAGGTAATAAAATTTTATTAAATTCAATTAACCAATTAAAAAATTTTAATAAACTGATAGTTATAACAAGAAGTGAAAAAGGAAGTTTGGCTATAAAAGATAATGAAATAATAAATTGCGAAAGTGAAAAAGTTGAAAAAATAATAGACTTAACAGGCGCTGGAGATTTATTTGCTGCCGGGTTCTTAAAAAAATATGTTGATAATTCTGAAATTAAAGACTGTTTAAATGCAGGCTCTATCCTTGCATCAAAAATAATACAAAAGATCGGGGCAAGAATAAATTAACTGCCTAAATAATATTTAGAATTTTTCTCTAGAATAAAATTACTGTCTTTAAAAATCTTAAGGATTTTTTTTCGTAAACGATGTAAATTAGTCTCAAAAGCATGACTGTCAATATCACTTTTATTATAATTCCAAATCTTTTTTAACAATTCGTCTTTTCCAATACCAGTATTTTTATTTAATTCTAAAATTAAATTAATCTCTTTTTCAGTAAGTTTTAAACTTGAATTATCTTTAAAAATTATTTTTTTATTTGAATCTAATAAATAATTCTTGTTAATAATGATATTAGAATTTTCAAAGAAAACAAATTTTGTAAATAAAATTTTAATAATCTCAATTAAAGAGATTAATTCAATGGGCAAAGACAAAACAACATCAAAATTAGAGGTTATAAATTTATTTTTTTTAAACAGAATAGTGTTTTTTGTTAAATATATAGAAGGGGCCTTCTGCGAAATTATTTTTTTTAATTCAGAAGAATTAAAATCATCAACAAAAATAACTCTAATAACATTTTTTACATTTTTATTAACATGATCTATTAAATTAAAAATTTCTAATTCTTTAAAAAGATTAGTGAAAGTATTAGAGCCAAGTATATTAACTTTAATATTATTCATTTATAAACTAAATTAAAATATATGATTTTAGTAAAAAATTCAGGATATCTATTTTTTAAAAAAAAAAAATATAAATGTGCAATTGGATTTGCTGGTACAAAAAAAAACAAACAAGAGGGCGACAAAGCAACTCCCAAAGGAATCTTTAAAATTATCAAAGTCTATTATAGAAAAGACAAGATTGGTGAGCTAACAACATCTATTGAAAAAATACCGATAAAAAAAAACATGGGGTGGTGTGATGATCCTTTAAGCAAGGAATATAATAAACTTATAACAATACCTAATAACGCTTCCTATGAAAGATTACATAGAAAAGATAATCTTTATGATTTAATTGGCGTGATAAACTATAACACAAAAAAAATTATTAAAGGTAAAGGTAGTGCTATTTTTTTTCATGTGGCAAAAGCGAAATATACTCCCACCCAAGGTTGTGTTGCTATTAAAAAAGACGATTTATTATTTTTATTAAAAAATATAAAAAAAAATAACAAAGTTAAAATAATTTGAAAATTATTTTCTATCTCCAAAAATTAAAGATCCAATTCTAACAAAACTAGCTCCACAATTAATAGCCTCTTTATAATCATGGCTCATCCCCATGCTTAATTCGGATAATTTGTGTTTATCCGCTAATTCTTTTAATTTCAAAAAATATTTGTCAGGACTTTGATTGACAGGAGGAATGCACATTAATCCAACAACATTAAGTTTTAGATGATTGACGCAATAATTAATAAAATCATCTGAATCTTTTATAGAAATACCTGATTTTTGAGGCTCATCTCCTACGTTAACTTGAATAAAATATTTCAAATTCATACCGGATTTTTTTTCTTCGGATGCCAATTGGTTTGCTAATTTTTCATTATCTAACGAATGAATATAAGAAAAGATTTTTACTGCCTCTTTTGCTTTGTTTGTTTGTAACTTACCAACCAAATGAATTTCAATATCGGGAACTGTTTTTATTATTTCAGACCATTTATTAATAGCTTCTTGGACTTTATTTTCTCCATAATGTTTATGTCCAAAATCAATGAGGGGTTTTATAAAATCCAAAGAAAATGTTTTTGATACTACTATTAATGTAACTTTGTTATTATGTTTATTTAAATCACTAATAATTTTTTTATAATTCTCTAATATTGTCATAATGAATCTTAATAAAAATTACTCCGCTGATTTCTATTTCTTTACTAATGATATAAATAAAACAATATCTAAAAATATATTAAAATTTAGCAAGATTGTTTTAGTATACCAAGATTCTAGTTTTAAAACTAAAAAACTTATAGAAATTAAGAAATTTTGTGACCAACATAATATTAGATTGTACATTATTGATAATTTTATAGCTGCAATTAAATATAAATTAGATGGTGTAATATTATCTAATAAAAACAAAAGAATTATTTATTTTAATAATCTTTTTAATAAAAAAAAAAATTTCGAAATTATTGGCAAAGTTCATAGTCAAAAAGATTTTTTTTTTAGATCAAGACAAAACTGTAACAAAATCATTGTCTCTCCTATTTTTAGAAATAAAAAATATACGGTTAATAAAGTTTTAAATATTCAAAAATTCAACTTATTAACACTAAACTGGGATAAAGAAATAATAGCACTAGGAGGCATTAACACCTCAAACCTTAAAAAGATTTATTTAACTAAATCTTCTGGTGTGGGATTTATATCGTTTATTAATGACCAGAAAATAAAAAAGCCCGTCTACTTTTTACAATAGACGGGCTTATTTAAAAATTATTAAACTAAATAATTAAAACTTAGTTCCTAATTTAAGTCCAGCAACTTTAATATCACCGGCAGCATTCTTAGAGTTATCAACTTTTGTATAGTCAGCAGCAACTGAAATAGCACCTAGGTTATATCCTATAGCGTATTGCATGATTTTCTCATCTAACGTAGTTGCATCTTTCTCTGCTTTAGCTTTATTTACGCTCACGCTAATTTCTTTATTAACGGCGTATGCAGCACCATAAACTGTGCCTGTAGTTTTAATTGCAGTAGATGCAGTTGAGTAAGTTCTATCACCACCAACTGTTATATCTCCGAAGTTATAAGAAAGACCATAAGATCTACCTTTAATATCACTTACAGAAGTAGCATCAGTAGTTACTTTTTTCTCTACGTTGTCAAAAGCTTTAACTCTTAAGCCTTTAACACCTAGATCTCCATCGAAACCAATTTCATACGAAGAGTTATGACCCTTTGTATCTGTGTTGATTCTAGTATCTCTTCCGCCGGTATCAGTGGTATTAGGTGCGTACCAACCAGAGAATGTTCCGTACGGAGTTTTTTGCATAAGACCTAATCCAATAGATTCTTTAGGGTTAGCTCCAACTGCGTTAGTTAGTGTTGTGTATCTTGTATCAGATGCGTCCGCGATGCTTACTGAAGCACTTGGAGTAACACTGTTTTGTGAGTTCTGAACGTGATCAACACCAAAAGTTAAAATAGTGTTCGTTGGGAAAATAATGTCAATGAACACGTTTTCGTTTGATATTGTTGAAGGCTCAGTACCAGTTACAGCGTTAGTGCTTTGGTTATCAGTGTTACCATCAAACTCTAGAGAGAAACCAACAGCGTATTTCAGCCCGTTGTTAAGTGTTCCTGAGTTTGCGATATTAAGTTGAGATTCTCTACCCCAACCATTGTATGTGCTTGAAGGAGTTTGTTTATATGTAACCCCGTAGTAGTTCAAATTTAAATTACCAGATACAGTCGTTCCAGCTTGAGGAGCGTAGTAAGTCTGAGCAATTGCAGAACCACCAAATGCTAAACCAGCTAAAGCGCTAGTTAATAGTAGTTTTTTGTTCATTTTTTTACCTTTTTGTTTGTTTATTAACAGGGTGATAAATATTAATTATTATTGGTTATTTAAACAAAAAATAATATATTTAATGATATTATTAATTAATGTTGTATTATTACAACATTAAAAATGTTGAAAATATTGATTTATTTTTGTGAATATTGGGCTAAAACTGATTTATCTTTAGATTCATAAGAAACCTATGATTATTAACAATAAAATTAAAGTCTTATTATTTTTTTTAACTTTAATTTCTATTTTTTCATGTGCAAAAATAGACCCTGTAACAGGTGAAAAAGTCTTGGTGGAGCCAAATGCGCAAAAAAGGGCGAGGGCAGAAGCTGATAAAGGGGGCGGTATTTTTGGTGACATTAACAATAGAAAATCTTCAGGAACGACCTTCGAATTTGCAACTTCTAATGTTTTATGGAGAGCAACCTTAAAAAGTCTAGATTTTCTACCTCTAGTTAATGCTGACTATTCAGGAGGGGTTATAATATATGATTGGTACTCTGAATCTTTAGACTCAAAAGAACAAATAAAAATTACCGTTAAATTTCTAAGTAATGAATTAAGAACCGATTCAATCCAAGTAACAGCTCATAAAAAAATCTGCGAAGATTCCGGAAAATGTTTAACAAAAATACTCGATGATAAATTTTCAAGTGATATTAAAGATACAATAATTACAGCAGCAAGATCTCTTAAAATTGAAGAGGCAAAAAAAGAAAAAAAATAATCTAATAAGTTTTTCTTAAAAAATGGAAAATTACAATTCCACATTAGTCGAAAATAAATGGCAAAATTTTTTTGAAAAAAATAAAATTTTCAAAACTAAAAATAATAATAATAAAAAATTCTATTGCCTAGAAATGTTTCCATATCCTTCAGGAAATATTCATATGGGACATGTAAGAAATTATACTTTAGGCGACGTAATAGCTAATTTTAAAAGATTAAATGGTTATAATGTTCTTCATCCTATGGGTTGGGATGCTTTCGGCTTACCGGCAGAAAATGCGGCATTTCAAAACAAACTACATCCTTCTGATTGGACATTAAAAAATATTTCAACAATGAAATCTCAGTTAAAACGCCTTGGCCTTTCAATTGACTGGAGTAAAGAACTCTCTACTTGTGATGAAAATTACTACAAACATCAGCAAATATTATTTTCTAAATTTTTTAAAAAAAATTTAGTTTACAAAAAAGAAAGTTATATAAACTGGGATCCTATTGATAATACCGTTCTTGCAAATGAACAGGTAATTGATGGGAAAGGTTGGAGATCTGGCGCAATTGTTGAAAAAAAAAAATTAAATCAATGGTTCTTAAATATCACAAAATATTCTGAGCAATTATTAAAGTCTCTTGATAACTTAAAAGGCTGGCCAGAAAAAGTAAGGCTAATGCAACAAAATTGGATCGGGAAATCTGAAGGATGTGAAATTGATTTTATTACAGATCTTAAGGACGTTAAAATTAAAATATTCACAACTAGGCCAGAGACAATATTTGGCGCCTCGTTTATTGCTATTGCAGTGGATCACCCTTTCACAGAAAATTTTAAGACCGATCAAGAATTTAATAAATTTAAAGAAATTGCTTTAAAAAATATAAACACAGAATCTTCATTGTCTAAAAATGAGAAATTAGGATTTAAAACTAAATTTTTTGTATTTCATCCGTTTTTAAATAAAAAAATACCAATTTATGTGGCTAACTTCATACTTATGGACTATGGAACAGGTGCAATATTTGGATGTCCAGCTCATGATCTGAGAGACTTGGAATTTGCAAAAAAATATAAATTAGAAATAACTCCAGTAGTAACGCCTGAAAAATCTAAAATTCTTCCTATTAAAGATGAAGCTTATGTTGATGATGGATATATTGTTAATTCTGAATTTCTAAACGACCTAAAAATAGAAGAAGCAAGAAAAACTATTCTTGAAAAATTTAAAGAAAAAAAAATTGGTGATTCCAAAATAATTTATCGTCTTAAAGACTGGGGAATATCTAGACAGCGTTACTGGGGCTGTCCAATACCAATTCTGTACCGAGAGGATGGTAAAATAATATTAGTTCCAGAGAAAGATCTCCCGGTAGTTCTCCCTAGAGACATTGATTTTAGTAAACCTGGCAATCCACTAGCAAATCATCCGACTTGGAAATATACAAAATGCCCAGAAACAGGCATGAAAGCAATACGTGAAACTGACACGCTAGATACTTTTGTTGACTCATCTTGGTATTTTTTAAGATTCTGCTCACCCGCAGAAAAAGATCAGCCCTTTAATATCGATGAGGCTAATTACTGGATGCCAGTAGATCAATATATTGGTGGTGTTGAACACGCAATACTTCATCTGCTTTATTCAAGATTTTTTACTCTAGCCTTGCAAGATGAATATAAATTCAAATTTTCTGAACCTTTCGACAATCTTTTTACACAAGGAATGGTTTGTCATCCAACCTTTAAAACTAAAGATAATAAATGGATTTTTCCTAAAGACGTTCTTCAAGAAAAAGATTTGTTTTTTACAAAAGATAATGAAAAAGTTTTTAAAGGGGACAGTCAAGCCATGTCAAAATCAAAAAAAAATATTGTTGATCCAGATGATATTATTAAAGTTTATGGAGCAGATGCAGTAAGATGGTTTATTTTATCGGACAGCCCTCCTGATAAAGATATCCAATGGAGCGAAAGTGGGATTCAAGGTGCTCACAAGTATATTCAACGAATATGGAAAACATATGAAAAAATAAAATTATATAAAAAAGAAAATGAAAAAATAGAAAATAAATTTTTAATAAAGAGCAACCATTTAATAAAAGATATTACTAACTGTATAGAAAAATTTCATATAAATGTTGCGGTTGCGAAACTTTATGTTTTCTTAAATATCATTAATGATGAGTTAGAAAAGAAAAACACAAAATTAGAAGATATTGTAAACACTTATAAAAAATATTTAATTATTGTATCTACATTCATCCCTTTTATTTCAAATGAGTGCTGGGAAAAAATTACAGGAAAAAATGATCTTAATGAACAAAATTGGCCAGAAGCGGAAGATTTTTCATTAACAAAAGAAAACTTTGACATTGTCATTCAAATAAATGGTAAAAAAAGAGCAATTATTAACGCTATTAAAGATGAAGATGAGGAAAATATTTTAAGTAAATCGTTAGCAATTAAAAATATTAAAGTTATATTAGATCAAAAAATTATCAAAAAAAAAATTTTTCTAAGGAATAAACTTTTAAATATTGTTACAGATAATGAATAAAATTTTTTATACTATTATAATATCATTCTTATTAACCAACTGCGGATTTTCTCCTATTTATACGGGTAGCACTAAAGCGATTTTTATTTCAAAATTAGAAATAGTTGGAGACAAAAACTTGTCTTTTGATTTAGAACAAAAATTAAATTTTAATAAAGATGAAAAATCTTTAAACGCATATATATTTAAAGCACAAATCTACGATACAGCTGAGAACTCCTTGGTTGACTCTAGAGGAATAGCCACTGAAGAAATTATTAAACTGACTGTAAGTTATCAATTTCAGGATAAAAGCGGACTTGTTATATATCAAGATTCTGTAACCAAGGACAAAAGGGTTTCTGTTACAGACAACATCTCAAATAATATTCTAATTAAGAATAATGAAAAAAAATTATTATTAGACGGTATAGTTCAAAATATCTTATTTAAATCTAGGGTAATGTTAAAATAGTTTAAATGCTGCTTAAATCCCAAGAGATTCTTCTAAAAAAAAAGGACTTCTTCAAAAAAAAAATAATACTTCTATATGGTGAAAATCAAGATCTAATTAAAGATTTAAATGATCAAATTATTGCTAATTTTTCTGATGAAAAAAGAATAGTAAGAAAAATATTTGAAGAGGATGTTATTAAAGATCCAGAAAATATTATTAGTTATTATCTTAATGGATCACTATTTGATGATAATAAAAATATTTACGTAATTAAAAACTGCTCGGATAAAATACTAGACGCAATTAATAAAATTAAAAATAATATCGATGACAATTTGATCGTTTTAAACTCAGAAATACTATTAAAAAATTCTAAACTAAGACAATTCGCAGAATACGACAAATTAGCGATTTGCATTCCTTGCTACCAAGAAAACAGACTAGATATAAAAAAATTTCTTATGCAACAAATACAAAAAAATGAAATAAATCTCTCTGAAACTCAAATTGAAATTATCATGAATTCTGCCTCTTTAAAGAGATCAAAAATTAAAGAAGTAATAGAAAAATTACTCTTATATAAGAGTTCTAACAAAATTAACGATTATGCGATTGAGGAAATCTGCACTGATCCAGATTTACAAAAAAATGATGAAATTATAGATATCCTATTATCAAAAAAAGAAAATCAAATTAATGGTTTTATATCCAATATGTCTAATTATGAAAAAAATTTTATAGAGGTAATCATTATTCTTAGATCATTTATAATTAGAATTTTAGAAATACAAAAAAATAATAAAAATCTCTCGATAGATGAAAGAATCGAACTATACAAACCACCTATTTTTTGGAAAGAAAAAGATAGAATTAAAAATATTTTAAAAAACTGGAAGGTTAATGATCTTGAAAAATTCCTTAGTAATTTAAATAAAATTGAAACATCTTTTAAAAAAGATGACTTAGATCAAGATACTCAATTTTATTATTTTTTAACTCAGAATTTATCTAAAGTATCTTTTAAGAACGCTAATAACTTTATTTAATTGATCTAAATTCTTATACAAAAATTTAATTTCTCCTGAGTTATTTTTTTTATTTTTAATATCAACTTTAATGCCCATTAAGAGCTCTAAATCACTTTCTAGCGACTTAATATTTGTATCTTTATTTTTTGCTTTAGATTTTTTTAAACCACTAAACACCTGTTCTTTTTTAACTAAAAATTCAGCCTGCCTTACAGAAAGATTTTTATTAACGATAATTTTTGCAAGTTTAATATTTTCTGGAACATTAACTAAACATCTTGCATGCCCTGCAGTTAACAAACCATCCGCAATCATTTTTTGTATCTCTTCAGGTAAATTAGCAAGTCTCAAAGTATTGGCTATATGACTCCTGCTTTTTCCAAGAATTTTTGATAGCGCCTCTTGAGAATATCCAAACTGTCTTACTAAATTATCATAACCCAAAGCTTCTTCTATGCCGTTCAAATCTGTTCTTTGAATATTTTCTAATATTGCAAACTCTAAAGATTTTTTATCATCAACATTTAAAACAATAACTGGAACTTCATGAATTTTTGCAAGTTGAGCAGCTCTCCATCTTCTTTCAC
>Ga0209189_1002328_pt1 | contig 13356 bp, 8 predicted proteins | sample C_130820_EF_Meta_FD_187308 | JGI IMG/M metagenome (GOLD analysis project Ga0209189, IMG submission 187308) | Freshwater microbial communities from Lake Croche, Canada to study carbon cycling - C_130820_EF_MetaG (SPAdes) (version 3) | ecosystem: Environmental > Aquatic > Freshwater > Lake | place... | reverse complement strand
AGTAAAACAAAATATTGGTAAAACTCCTGAATTAAACTGGGATACAGAGACTATAGTCAAACAAATTCAAAAGGATAAGTTCGATTTATTGAATATTCAAAATCAGTATATTCAAGAATATATTACTTTGCCTTTCTTTGACCAACACAAAGACTGGGCGTCCCCGACCCATTTGACCGATTAATAATTGCAACTGCCATTTCTGAGAATCTTCCCATAATATCGGCTGATGAAAAATTTAAACTTTATGGCTCAATCATAAATTTTTTTAAAGCCTAAAATAAAAAAGACCTATTTTCTACAAATATTTGCAGAAAACAGGGCTTTTTCATATACTTTATTACTCTTAGTTCGTAGAACCTAAACTTGCTCCGAGGTATTCACGGTTTAAGCGAGCGATATTTTCAAGAGAAATTTCCTTTGGGCATTCAGCAGCACAAGCACCGGTGTTTGTACAAGTACCAAAACCTTCAGCATCCATCTGAGCAACCATTTTCATGGCACGGTCTTGACGCTCTGGTTGGCCTTGCGGTAATAAAGATAATTGTGAAACTTTTGCAGAAACAAAAAGCATTGCCGACGCATTTTTACAAGCCGAAACACAAGCACCACAACCAATACAAGCCGCAGCCATAAATGCTTTATCAGCATCGTCTTTCGGAATTGGCAATGAGTTTCCATCTTGTGCATTACCAGTATTTACAGATACAAAACCACCCGATGCAATGATTCGGTCGAACGAACTTCTATCAACAACTAAATCTTTTATAACAGGAAATGCTACTGCTCTCCAAGGCTCAACTACGATAGTATCGCCGTCTTTGAAGCTACGCATGTGCAATTGACAAGTTGTTACCCCTTGTAATGGGCCGTGAGGTTGACCATTGATGTACATACTGCACATTCCACAAATACCTTCACGGCAATCATGGTCAAATGCAATAGGCTCTGTTCCTTCTGAAACGAGACGTTCGTTTAAAACATCAAACATTTCTAAGAACGACATATCTTCAGAAATACCTGCAACTTTGTAAGTCACAAGTTTTCCGTTTACTTTTTTATTTTTTTGACGCCACACTTTTAGTGTGAGATTCATATTTCCTTCCATATGAGATTTGAAGATTTGATGATTTGAAGATTTGACGTTAAACTTTAGAACTACTTATTATTTTTGATAAGATTCTATTTATTCGCTCCAAATCTTCTATTATTTCTTTAGTTGGTGAAGGATAGCTTTCTGCTAATTCACAAATTTTTAGCCAATATTTAACCTCATCTGCCTCTTTATTAGCGATTTTCATCTTATGAATAAAATCGGCCTTACTTTCAGCATTTTGAGCTTCCCAGACATTCGCACCAATTGAGGTCCCTGATCGAAGAAGTTGTTTTGAAACAACATATTTTCTTGTTTCGTCAAGTAATTCACAAAATTTGATAATTTGAAGAGAAAACTTTAGGGTTTCATTAACAATTAAATTGTCTCTATCATTTCTCACCTTCAATTCTTCAAATTATCAAATTGTCAAATTCTATTTATAGCTACGTTGAGCAATTTTGATATTTTCGTAAACCAAGGGTTCTGGATTGAGGTTCCACTTGCTTTCACTTTCATATTCCCATGCAGCTACATACATAAAGTTTTCATCATCACGCAATGCTTCACCTTCTTCAGTTTGGAATTCTTCACGGAAGTGACCTCCGCAAGATTCATTACGATTGAGAGCATCAACGCACATCAATTCTCCGAGTTCGATAAAGTCAGCCACTCGACCAGCTTTGTCTAATTCTGGATTAAACTCGTCTGCATCGCCTAAAATACGAACATCTGACCAGAACTCATTTTTCAACGCTTGAATTTCTGAAATTGCCTCTTTCAAGCCTTCTTCACTACGAGCCATTCCGCATTTTTCCCACATGATTTTACCCAAACGCTTGTGGAATGATTCTGGTGATTGCTTTCCTTTGATGTTCAACAATTTAGTAATTCTTTGTTGAACAGCTTTTTCTGCCTCAACAAAAGCTGGATGGTCAGTTGGAATTGCTTTTGTACGAATTTCACTTGATAGGTACGATCCAATTGTATAAGGAATAACGAAATATCCATCGGCCAAACCTTGCATCAAAGCACTTGCACCCAAACGGTTTGCACCGTGGTCAGAGAAGTTAGCTTCGCCCAAAGCATAAAGACCAGGAACGTTTGTCATTAAATTATAGTCAACCCAAAGTCCACCCATTGTATAGTGAACCGCAGGATAAATTCTCATTGGAAGTTCGTAGGGGTCTTCGCCTGTGATTTGTTTGTACATATCAAACAAGTTACCGTATTTTTCTTTTACAACGGCCTTGCCCATTTCACAAATTTCCTCTTTTGAAGCATTGTGCATGTTCTTCTTGTTAGCCTCGATTTTGCCATAACGCTCGATAGCGTAAGCATAATCAAGATAAACTGCCATTTTTGATGCACCAACACCATAACCTGCATCGCAACGCTCTTTGGCGGCACGTGAGGCAATATCACGAGGAACTAAGTTTCCAAAAGCGGGATAACGACGCTCCAAATAATAATCTCTTTCCTCTTCTGGAATATCATTTCCGAGACGAGTATCATTTTGTTTTTTAGGAACCCAAATCCTACCATCATTACGCAATGACTCTGACATCAAAGTAAGTTTCGATTGGTGATCGCCCGATACTGGAATACAAGTCGGGTGAATTTGAGTATAACAAGGATTAGCAAAATTTGCTCCTTTTTTGTGGGCTTTCCAAGCGGCAGTTACGTTGCTACCCATCGCATTGGTTGACAAATAGAATACGTTTCCGTAGCCACCTGTGCAAAGCAATACTGAGTGTCCAAAGTGACGCTCAAGTTCGCCAGTTACTAAGTTTTTTGCAATAATTCCTCGAGCTTTACCATCAATTGTTACCACATCAAGCATTTCGTGGCGAGTGTACATGGTTACGTTACCGATACCAACTTGACGCTCAAGACCCGAATAAGCTCCGAGTAATAATTGTTGACCAGTTTGTCCAGCAGCATAAAAAGTACGTTGTACTTGTGTACCACCAAATGAACGGTTTGATAAAAGTCCACCATATTCACGAGCAAATGGCACACCTTGAGCTACGCATTGGTCGATGATGCTTCCCGAAACTTCGGCCAAACGATGTACGTTTCCTTCTCTTGATCGGTAATCACCACCTTTGATTGTATCATAAAACAAACGGTAAACAGAGTCACCATCATTTTGATAATTTTTGGCAGCATTGATTCCACCTTGAGCAGCAATTGAGTGAGCTCTGCGAGGTGAATCTTGAAAACAGAATGCTTTCACTTTATAACCCATTTCGGCTAATGTGGCAGCAGCCGATGCTCCTGCTAAACCTGTACCAACCACAATAATTTCCAAGCTACGCTTGTTAGCTGGATTTACTAATGGTACAGTTGAACGATACTTTGTCCATTTGTCTGCTATCGGACCTTCTGGAATTTTGGCATCTAATTTATTTGACATCGTATTTATTATCAATTAGTCTATTAAAATCAATAAGCTATTAAAAATTATTTAAAGAAAAAGAAAATCGGCATTGCTGCAAAACCCAAAGGAATAGCGATTGCAAAAACCCAAGTTCCTATAAATTTAACCAAAGGTGTATATTTTGGGTGATTCCAACCCAATGTTTGGAATGAACTTTGAAATCCATGATACAAATGATAAGCAACAGCAAACATTCCGAGGATGTAAAAAATCACTAATAAAGGATTTTGGAAGGCTGTTGCTACCTCTTTATATAAATCTTTTACGATAACAGAATGAGTTCCAGCAACTGCATCGGTCATTTCTGCCATTTTTACTTCTTGAATATAACCACTATCCATTGTTTTTGATACAACTTGTCCTGTAGTTACGTTTTCAGTATATTGTATATATGGAAGTGGCTCATTGTGGAATTTGTACCAAAAATCGCCCATGTGAACAACAATATATACCAAAAGGATTGTTCCGAGTATTGCCATGTTGCGGCTTGAAAACGAAGATTGATTTTTTACAACTGCATAACGAACAGGGCGAGCCTTACGGTTTTGATATTCGAGATATAATCCCCAAAAAGCATGAAATAAAATCAAAAAATAATTAGCGTAAGAAATAACTTTAATAGGCGTAAAAGTTGTCATAAATACAGCATACTTATTGAAAGCATAGCCACCATCGGACTTGAAAAGTTGTAAATTACCAGTAAGATGGACTAATAGAAAAGTACAAAGAAACAATCCTGTAAGTGACATAAGGACTTTCTTTCCAATTGAACTTGTTAACGTTTTTGTGAGCCAAGACATAGCCTTATTTGATAATTTTAATGAACAATTGATGAATTTTACATTCCTTTGAAAAGTACAATTATTTTCAACGCCCAAAAGTAAGCCACAAATAGCTTAGAATCAATAAAAGTTTTTACTTTTTTGATAATTTATTATCGTTGAAAATTCTAACTTTTTGTTTTGTAAAATTGTTTTCAAAAAAACTATTCAATATTAACACAATGATTACGTATTTTTCGTTTAAGTTTATGTGAATCCTAATCATTTGTTTATGAAAACATTGAAATTTATACTTTTTTCGTTTATCATCGGTCTTTTAGCAATTTCCAACGCGAGGGCAACCCATATTCGGGCGGGAGAGATTACTGCAAAAAGAATCTCAAATACGAGTCTTACATATAGAGTTACGCTAACAACATATACTGACCAAATAAATGGCGTTACTGCCAACGAAGGACAAAATACGGTCAATTTCTACTTTGGGGTAACCGGAGTGTCGCTTTATACGGTAAAACGAAAGAAAAAAACGCTCATCAATGCCTCAACGATGTGTAATGTTTATGATACAACATTTACGTTTCCTGCTCAAGGTAGATATACAATTACTTGTGCCATTTCAAATCGAAACGTAAATACCGTCAATTTGCCGGGGCGAACTGATGAAATTAGTTTTTTTGTCGAAACCACAATTGTTGTAAATGGTGCTTTAGGTTTAAATAATACGCCTGTCCTATTAAATATCCCGATTGATACAGCTGGTGTAGGCAAGAAATTTATTCATAATCCTGGTGCATTTGACGCTGATGGAGATAGCTTGGCATATCGCCTGACGACTCCTAAACGAGATTTTGGTGAAGGGTCTGGGGCTGGAGAATTTATTGCGGGTTATAAAGACCCTGCCACACTTGGAACAAATTTACTTTCCGAAGATGGCTCGGGGCCTTCAAGTTTTAAAATAAATCCCACAACAGGCGATTTGATTTGGGATGCTCCTGGTAAATGGACAACGCCTCAGTATCAGATAAATGTGGCCTTTATTATTGAGGAATGGCGAAAAGGAGCAAATGGGCAGTATTCTAAAATCGGGGAAATTACCCGAGATATGCAAATTATTGTGGTTGAAACACCTAATAAACGGCCAATTCTGACCGTACCGAATCAAATTTGTGTGGAAGCTGGACAAAAAATTGAGTTTAAGGTATCTGCCATTGATGGTGATAATAATAATGTAAAAATTACAACAAATAGTGGGGTTTATAACCGGGATGCTTCTGGTGGAGTAGCCAGTTTTGTTGCACCAATAGAAGCTAAATTTATTCCACTTAATATTCCACAAAAAAGCCCTGCTTCGGGCACTTTCACTTGGGAAACCAACTGTAAGCACGTACGAGGGCAAACTTACGATGTATTGTTTAAGGTTGAAGACTTTCCAGGTAGATTTGCAGTACAATTAACCGATACCAAAACTGTAAAAATCAAGGTAATTCCGCCTCGACCAAGAGGATTGTCGGCTAAGAATACCGAAAAAGGTGTGGAACTTCGTTGGCAACAATATCCCGATTGTAGTATTACAAATGCCGAAATGATTGTTTATAGAAAAGAGGGCTGTTCAAATTATATTCCAACTCAATGCGAGGTCGGTTTACCAGCATCCTTAGGTTTTGTAGAAGTTGCCCGAATTTCTGTAAAAGACACTTTTTTCCTTGATACCAAATCACAAAACGGCAAAATATATAGTTATAGTCTTGTAGCTAGTTTGGCAGCTTCTGATTTTGTTTCTATTCCTAGTGTGCCTTCAAATGAGGCTTGTGTTGGCAGCGAATTGCCACAAAGAGCACCTGTACTAACCAATGTAAGTATCGAAAGTACTGATGCTCAAACTGGTAGAATCAATATAAAATGGACTCGCCCCTTAGGGTTTGACTCAACCGAATATAAAGGCCCTTATCAATATAAACTGTACCGTGCCTCGGGTATCAACGGGGGTATTTTTCAACTCGTAACGAGCATTTCAACCAAAGTCAAAAAGGGAGTAGCTGATACTGTTTTTGTTGATGGTGGATTAAATACTATACAAAGTGGCTATACATACAAGGTAGCATTTTTGTATGAAAACGATAAGGTTTTGGCCGAAAGCCAAGTCGCAAGTAGTGTAAGATTAATAGCGACTTCCGACGCTCAAAAAGTCAGAATTAACTGGCAAGCTAATGTGCCATGGAACAACGATAACCGCAAACACCGTGTTTACAGAGAGTCTCGCACAAGACCGGGTATTTTTAATATTATAGCAGAAGTATCGGTTGGTGCAGTAAATACCTATACCTATCTGGACGATGGCGTAGATAGATTCCCTGATGATGGCACAAGTACGATTCAAATGAAAGTTGATACTTCTTATTGCTACAAAGTTGAAACCGTTGGAGTTTATGCTCGTTTTCCTCAATTTGGTTTGCTCAATAATCTATCTCAAGTAGCTTGTGGTATACCAATTGATAATACGCCCCCTTGTCCGCCTACGTTTAGTTCGGAAGAAATTAACTGCCAAAACCTCGACCGAAAAGCGATTTGTCAAGCCAGTAGTATTTCAAATAAATTTAGCTGGCGAACTCCACAAATTGTCGGTGGATTAATATGTAGAGTTGATATTCTGAAATATAATATTTATTATGCTCGCTATAAAGATGAACAGCCGAAGTTTTTAGCAACGGTTCCAGCAACTGAAACTTCTTTTACGCACGTGAAGCCTTTACAAGATGGTTTTGCAGGATGTTATTATATTACGGCCGTTAATCGTTTGAATATTGAAAGTGCACCAAGCAATATTATATGTAAAGATAACTGTCCGATTGTCGAGCTACCAAATGTGCTAACCCCAAATGGTGATGGTAAAAACGACACCTTTACTCCGATGACTTGCTCGGCATTTATCAAAACTATTAGTATTGAAATTTATAATCGTTATGGAGTAAAAATTTATGAATCGAGCGGCGATACACTTAACTGGGATGGTAAGACAAGCAATGGTCTTGACTTGTCGTCTGGAACCTATTTTTATATAGCACAGGTAGTTATTCAGCGTTTAGATAAAGCAGACGAAATACCTACAACCATCAAGGGTTGGGTTGAGTTGATTAATTAAAACCCTGATTATCAGCAAAGAGAAAGTTATTTGATTAGAAAATGATTATAATATTCAATTGTTAATATGCTATTTTTGTACCCCGAATATTGGTACAGTTTTTGAGTGTTAAACAAAAACAACAATTTCTTGTCCTGACGAAAAACTTATTAAATTTAAAAATGAATATTTTACGTAATTTTTTTGGCCGCATTAGCCAAATTATAGAAACATTTATTGCCTCATTTAAGAAGCCAATGGCTACATCTATCAGTTCGTTTAGAGGCTTTATTATTTCTCTTTTGGTAGGTTTATTTGTGGCAATTGTAGCAGTTGGTGTTCAGCCTTTCGGTATTTCAGAATTTGTAAATAGTTCTAAAACGCTTTATTTGATTGGCTTTGGCGTAGTTGCTTACGTGGGAATGTTGATAGCGAAATTCGTTTTGCCAATGATTCTTTCCAATTTTTATAATGACCAACAATGGACGGTCGCACGCCAAGTTGTGCACCTTTCAGCAACTATTTTGGTTGTAGGAACTTTAATAATGGTGTACAGCAATTATTTCAATATTGCAGTTTTTACATTTATTGATATTCTGAAAGCAGTGGTTATCGCTATCATTCCTATTACGATTACTACTTTTATTCAGCAGAATTTATTTCATAATAAGTTTACAACAACTGCCGAGAACATCAATAGTAGCTTAGAGTCAATCAATCCTCCTGCCAGCAAACAGTTGTTTCCAGTGATGGTTTTTGGTGAAATTGGACAAAAATTAAGTTTGATTCCAAACCAATTGATTTATGCCGAAACCTCAAAGGATTCAACAGATTTTTACTGGCAAAGCCTAATGGGCATTGAAAAAACGACAGTTCAGACTCCATTAGCACAAGTAGAAAAAGAATTATCCGCACACCCTCAATTTGTGCGTTTACACCGCAATTTTGTAGTCAATATGCGTGGTATTCACAAAGTAGAAGGTAATGCTCGTGGGTATCGTTTACGCATTGCACGCACAAAGAACGAGATTCCTGTTTCGTGGAGGTTTCACAAAAAACTAGAACAGATTGTACAGTAGTATTTTTTTGATTGGTTATTAGTTATTAGACATCTATAAATCTTTACTAATCACTTTTTTGCATACTAAAAAGCCGCAGTCTAAAAATCAAACTGCGGCTTTTTATATATATTTTCTACAATTACCCCGTAATAGATAAACAATTACGAATACTTAGGAAACTGATCATAATCTGGCTTGCGTTTTTCTAAGAAAGCATCACGGCCTTCACGGGCTTCTTCTGTCATGTAGCCTAAGCGAGTGGCTTCGCCAGCAAAAATCTGTTGCCCGACCAAGCCATCATCAATCATGTTGAATGCGTATTTCAACATTCTGATAGCCATCGGACTCTTCTCCAAAATTTCTTGGGCCCATTGGTAAGCAGTATCTTCTAATTCATCGTGCGGTACAGCGGCATTGACCATTCCCATATCCAATGCTTCTTGTGCCGAATAATTTCTTCCCAAGAAGAAAATCTCTCTTGCACGCTTCTGCCCTACTTGTCGAGCCAAATATGCCGAACCATAACCAGCATCATAACTGGCTACGTTTGCGTCAGTTTGCTTAAAAATAGCGTGTTCTTTGCTGGCAAGAGTCAAGTCACAAACTACGTGAAGGCTATGCCCACCACCAACTGCCCAACCTGGCACAACGGCAATTACGGGTTTTGTCATGAAACGAATCTGACGCTGAACTTCCAAAATATTCAAACGCCCTACTCCTTTTTCATCTTTGTATCCATCTTTTCCTCTGGCACGTTGGTCGCCGCCGCTACAAAACGCCCAAACTCCATCTTTTGGTGCGGGGCCTTCGGCCGAAAGTAATACTACCCCAATCGAAGCATCATTTCGAGCATCTTCGAAGGCATCAATGAGTTCAAAAACTGTTTTCGGACGAAAAGCATTTCGTACTTCTGGGCGATTAAAGGCGATTCTTGCCACGCCATTACGCTTCTTATAAGTTAAATCTTTGTATTCTTTGGCGGTTTGCCATTCTGAATTAAGCATATTCATTTGATTTCATATTTATTGACAAAAATAGGTAAAAATAAAATCCCGAATTTGTTTTCAAATATTATTCTTGCGGCTGTTGCTACCAAACCAATAAATCAAAGGTAAAAAACTGAGTGATATAAATAAACCCAAGCACATTCCGCCAATAACCGACAAGGCAAGAGGCTTTTGTAATTCTGAACCAAGTCCACTGCTGAAAAGTACGGGCAAAACCCCCAAAATGGTAGTCAAAAATGTCATTATTTGAGATTTTAGTCGCTTTTTGCCTGACGATTTAATGGCTTCGATTATTGTCATTGAATTAACAGAGCGATTCATGGTGTCAATTTTCAAGATGGAATCATTGTCTAAAATCCCAATCAAAACTACTATTCCAATAATTGACATAATGTTGAGGCTATCGTTGAATAGCCAAAGAGTAAACAACGCCCCTGTAATGCCAAAAGTAATAGTCAGCATGACAATAAATGGCTGTGTAAGCGACTCAAATTGGGCAGCTAAAATAAAATATAACAACACAATAGCCACTGCCAAAATCAACAATAATTCTTGCATTATTGACTGATTTTTAAAAAAACTTCCTGAAAAACTAACGCTCAATCCATGGCTTTTTGAAATTATACTTTTAATACTTTCTTGCTTCTTTTTAATGTCTTTTTCTGAAAAATTAAAAGGAATATATGCACCTTCTTTGCTTTGAAAATACGATTTATAATCTTGTTTTTTTGTGATTTCAATTAGCTGATTTAACGAAACAAAATCGCCTTTTTTTGTCTTTATACTTGTGTTTTGAATGGTTTCGTTTGTTTTATTCATTTTATTACTAATTAAAATCGGAATGTATTTTTGCTCGGATTTGAGATTTCCGACGATATTTTCATTAAAAATTGTCTTTAATTTCTGATAAACTACTTCATCGTTCACTTCATAAAGTAAGAGTTTTTCGGGAAGAATTTTTATATAAATTCGGTTTTGTAAGGCAGGAAGATTTGTTACTAGATTTTGTCGAATAAATTTTTCATAAATATCATTTGCTTGCTCAACACTCGGCACATTGCCTTGATTAGTACTTTTGATATTTGCTTGCAGTGGTGTTTCCGTTGTGTTGAATAATTGCTCAAAAATATTCTTTGTAGCCCTTATTTCAGTAATAGCTTTGGGGTATTTTTCTTGCAAAAAAGCCTTAATTTCATTGCTTATTGCTTCAAAATCTTCATTTGAAGCTACTTTTATACTTAATAAACTTTCATTAAAATTTTGTTGCAAATCTCTATTCAGCAAAAATTGTTGTTGCCCAATGAAGCCACTTGTATAAATTTTCTTAGTTTTGATTTCATTCATCAAAACCCCATTTCTTTTCTGGTTTTCTTCAACCGTAATGGGTTCGTTCCAATCTATTTTTGCTTCCAATTCTGTATGACTTATCGCTGGCATTCCTGCTTTATTGATTGCCATAAAAAGCGGAATAAAAGCAAAAACCAAGCCGATAAAAAACAAAAACATCGTTTTTTTATGTTTGAAAATAAAATCAAAAAGCCTATCATAAGCATCTTCGAGTTTACGGGAGACAAAGGTTGTTTTTAAGGCAAAATTCGACTGATTTCTATAAAAAACTCGGTACAATACAGGCACAAGTGTATAAGAACAAAGCAGTGAAATACCCAAAGAAAGTGTAACGGCAATGGCTTGGTCGAAAAACAACGCCCCTGCAATACCACTCATAAAAATCAATGGCAAAAAAACCGCCGAATTAGTCAGAATTGAGGTAAAAAGCGGCACAATTACTTCCTGCGTACCCGCCACACACGAAGTTTCTAAATCGTGTCCTTCTTCTCGCTTTTGCTCAATATTTTCGATGACGATAATTGAACTATCAATGATTTCGCCGATGCCCAAAACCAAACCCGCCAACGAAACAATATTGATAGAAATATGGAATAAATAGAAGAATAAAAAAGTAATGGCTAAGGAAACAGGAATAATGAAACCAACCAAAAATGGCGTTTTTAGGTCGCTCATAAAGAAAAAAATCATGACAAACGTACACAATCCGCCAAAAAGAATATTGCTTGTAAGGTTATTGATAGAGAGATTGAGCAACTCGGTTTGGTCTTGACTGATGGCAAATTGAAGGTTAGGATAGTCGATTTTATATCGCTCAATTTGCTTATTGAGTTCATCTTGCAATGCCAATAATTGCGTGTCTGATTGTTTGATGATGGACAAGCAAATTGCTCGCTGCCCATTGAAGGTATAGATTCCTTTGAGTTTTCGCTCATTGATTTTTACTTCGGCAAGTGTCTTTAATTGCAAAAGCCTCCCTGCACGTTTGAAATAAATATTTTCAATATCTTGAATGGTTTTGAGCGTTGATGAAAACCTAATATTATATTGATATTGCCCATCTCGTACTACAAAATTGCCCAAATCAATATTGTTTTCTTGCAACATTATACTTAAATCCTGCTCGGTCATACCCAAACTTTGCAGCACCGACTGCTTCGGAATAATCGAAACTTCGGCTTTTGACAAGCCCGTCATATCAACCAAAGCCACTTCTTTTAGTTGCTCTATTCTACGTTTTAAGATATTTTCACAAAACTCGCTGAGTTCTAAAAAACTTACCTCACCCCCTGCCCCTTTACGCTGGAGAGGGGAATTTTCCCACACATTCAGATTAATAACTGGAATATCGCTTGCCCCTGCTTTGATAACTTGGGGGCGTTCTAAATTTCGTGGTAAATTACCAATGATGGCATCAATTTTCTCGTTAGTTTCAATATATGCCAAATTGATATTTGCTCCGAAATCAAAGCGAAGTTTCAAGACTGCAAAACCATCTCGACTTTCGGCTTCAATATCTGTCAAATGATTGACTTGTTGGAGTTGGTTGAGGATTGGTTTGCTGATTGTTTCGTTGAGTTCTTTGGCAGATGCACTCGGATATGAGATTTGAACCGTGATTTCGGGAATAGCAATATTGGGCAAAAGCGATACTGGAATTTGCCGAAAAGTGATAACACCCAGCAAAACCAACGAAAGTGTAGTGATAATGACAGCTATCGGGCGGTGAATGAAGAAACGAATCATTGTTGTTTTTTTATTTCAACCTTGGCATCATGCCCCAAGTTTAGGTTTCCTTCGATGATTACCAAAGCCCCTGCTTTTAGCCCTTCTGATATAACTACGGAGGTTTCGTTTTCGTGGGTAATGCTTACATAATTCCATTTGGCAAGACCATTTTCGTAGGCAAAAACCACCTTACGACCTGACCGCTCGACAACGGCCGACTTCGGCACAACTAACTGATTGAGTAGCGTTTTTTCGATAATTATTCGGGCGTTCATACCATCAATTAGCTGATTATCAGCATTTTGTATCTTTATTTTGATAGCCACCAAACCTTGCTGATTTACCTGCGGATTGATTTCATAGACCTTGCCCACATATTTTTTTTCGGGAAAAGCCAAAGGCAATATTTGAGCCACTTGCCCGATTTGGACAATGCCCAGTTCTGATTCAAGCACAAAAGTCTCGGCTGCAATGAGGCTTTTGCTGAGTAGCGTACAAAATGGCTCAGATAAACTGGCTTGGTTGTACTGCTTGGTTTTGAGGTTAGAAACTACGCCCGCAAAGGGAGCTTTCAGAAAACTATTATCGTATTGAAGTTGGGCATTGCGGAGGGCAGTTTGGGCTTCGTAGTAGCCACTCTGTATTTTGATACTCTCCAAAAACCGTGGGCGAATACTTAGCGTATCAAGGTCTTTGCCTCCATACTCTATCAGGAGCTTATTTAGAGCGAAGCCCGCCTTTTTTACTTGGTCTTGTGCTTGCAAGATAGCCACACTC
>Ga0209189_1002326_pt1 | contig 13365 bp, 15 predicted proteins | sample C_130820_EF_Meta_FD_187308 | JGI IMG/M metagenome (GOLD analysis project Ga0209189, IMG submission 187308) | Freshwater microbial communities from Lake Croche, Canada to study carbon cycling - C_130820_EF_MetaG (SPAdes) (version 3) | ecosystem: Environmental > Aquatic > Freshwater > Lake... | reverse complement strand
GTTAATTGTTAATAGTAAAATGGCACATCCTAAGAGAAGACATTCGACATCAAGAAGAGATAAGCGTAGAACGCACGATTCTTTATCAACTAAAGCCTTATCGGTAGATGCAACTACTGGCGAAATTCATGTTCGTCATCGTGCACACGTATTTGAAGGTAACTTATTTTACAAAGGCAAATTAGTTGCTGAAGGCTACCAAAAAGCTTAATAATGCTTGTGGCTGGATACTGGTTACTTACCTATTAGATTATGTGCCTGGCACATAACAAACACCAGTAGCCGTTACCCAAAAACAAATATTTACTCAACCTAGAGATTGCTTTTATGAAAATTGCCGTAGATGTTATGGGGGGTGATTTTGCTCCCAAAGCCATCGTCGAAGGTGCTGTAAATGCCGCCAACCAATTACCCGAAGGCGTAAAGCTGGTGTTGATTGGTAAACAAGGTATTATGCTCGATATTTTACGAACAATGAAATATCCTGCTCTTGCTATTGAAATGGTTAATGCTGACGATGTTATCGAGATGAGTGAACATCCTACAAGGGCTTTTTCTCAAAAACCCAATTCCAGTATTGGAGTTGGGTTTAAACTTTTAAAGGAGAAACAAGTCGATGCTTTCTGTAGTGCCGGAAACACTGGTGCTATGATGGTAGGTTCACTTTTTACTGTTAAAACCGTTGGAAATATCCAACGCCCACCTATTGCGGGTTTTCTTCCCCTTAAAAATGGCAAGTACAGCCTAATGCTCGACATTGGTGCGAATGCCGACTGCAAACCCGAAGTTTTGTCCGAATTTGCCGAGCTCGGTTCACTCTATACAAAATTTGCATTCGGAATTGCTAATCCTAAAGTTGCTTTACTAAATATTGGTGAAGAAGAACAAAAAGGCTCAACAGTTGCTCAAGCGGCTCATCAATTACTCAAAATCAACAAAAAAATCAACTTCATCGGCAACATAGAAGGACGCGATTTGTTTGATGGGAAAGCCGATGTAATCGTAACCGAAGGTTTTACAGGAAATGTTATCTTCAAAATGGGCGAATCGTTCTATGATTATGCAGCCTCAAAAGGTATCAATGACCCCTTCATCGACCGTATGAATTACGAAGTCGGTGGAGGTAGTCCAATTATTGGTATCAGAGGCAATGTAATTGTGGCACACGGAATTTCATCGCCCGAAGCTATCAAAAACATGATTTTCTTGGCTATTCGTCAAGTCGAATCAAAAGTAACCGAACAGATTATCGAATCTTACCAAGATTGATTATCTCTGTAAAAAGCTGTAAGCATTACGCAATACGCTTTATTTTACTTCAATTATTTTTGTTGAAAACAAGTTGAAATGATTCCTATAAGCATAAAGCCTACTGCATGTCGCTTATATTCAAATTTTATAAAATGAAATTAAAAGCAGCTATCACTGGTGTTCATGGCTATGTGCCAGAAGATATTTTGACCAACGAAGACTTAGAGAAATTGGTAGACACAAACGACGAGTGGATTATTGCTCGTACTGGTATTAAAGAACGCCATATTCAACGAGGTGAAGGCTTGGCAACTTCACACATGGCCTCAGAAGCAGTGAAAGGCTTACTTGCAAAAACAGGAACTGACCCAAAAGATATTGAATTGGTGATATGTGCAACGGTCACACCTGATTATATGTTTCCTTCGACCGCCAATTTGGTTTGTACGCAATGTGGCATTCCGACGATTGGTAGTTTTGATATTTTGGCAGCTTGTTCGGGTTTTTTATACGCACTTTCGATTGGCTCACAGTTTATTGAATCGGGCAGATACAAAAAAGTAATTGTTATCGGTGCTGATAAAATGTCGGCAATCGTTGATTATACCGACCGTACAACTTGTGTACTTTTCGGCGATGGTGCAGGAGCCGTTTTGCTCGAACCAACCACCGAAAACGAAGGATTGTTAGATTTTATCTTGAAATCTGATGGTACCGGCGAAAATCATTTAATTATGAAAGGTGGCGGAAGCCGCTACCCTGCTAGCCACGAAACAATCGATAACAGATGGCATAACATTCATCAAGAAGGCCCATCGGTATTTAAGTTTGCCGTGACAAACATGGCAGATGTTTCAGCCGAAATTATGGAGAAAAATAACCTTACGGGTGATGATGTGGCATGGTTAGTTCCTCACCAAGCCAACAAACGTATCATTGACGCAACTGCTCGCCGCATGGGTATTGGCGATGAAAAAGTAATGCTCAATATCCAACGATACGGTAATACAACAGCTGCAACAATTCCTTTGTGCTTATTCGATTACGAAAAACAAATCAAAAAAGGCGATAACCTTATTTTAGCTGCCTTTGGTGGTGGTTTTACGTGGGGAGCAGCTTATATAAAATGGTCAATCTAATCAATGAAAAATGAATAATTGATAATGGAAAATTAGTGTTATCTATTATTGAAATTCATATTATATCGTTCGGGCGACCCACCTCAATTATACATTATCAATAAAAAAAGATATATTTAGTAATGGCAACAACCGCAGATTTTAGAAATGGTCTTTGTTTAGATTGGAACGGCGACCTTTACACGATTACAGATTTTCAACACGTAAAGCCAGGTAAAGGCCCAGCTTTCGTGAGAACAAAACTCAGAAATATCAAAACAGGAAGAGTGATTGATAATACTTTTAATGCAGGTGTAACGGTTGTTACGGCACGTATTGAAAAAAGAGAATATCAATTTCTTTATAAAGATGAATCGGGCTTTAACTTCATGGAAAACGAAAATTTCGAGCAGTTTAATCTTGAAGAAAAGTTAGTTCCACAAGCCGATTTGATGAAAGATGGTCAATTGGTATCAGTATTGGTTCATGCTGAAACAGAAACTATTTTGAGTGTAGAATTACCACAATACGTTGAACTTCGTGTAACTTATACCGAGCCAGGTTTGAGAGGTGATACTTCTACAAGTGCCAATAAACCAGCAACAGTTGAAACAGGTGCAACTATCAAAGTACCACTCTTTATTGATAACGACGAATTGATTCGTGTAAATACTACTACTTACGAATACGATTCAAGAGTAAAAGAAGCTAAATAATATATCAACAATTTTCAATAAAAGCCTTTTTTTTAAGACATTTATACAAATTGATTGAATCAGATATTGAAACATACCAAAGACGATACCTCTATTAAGTTTAAAAAAACAACGACACTTCCAATAAAGTGTTTCTGATTTCTTATTTCTTTGTAGGTATCGTCTTTCTTTTTACATTTGTAAGACAAATACTCAAAAACTACGAAAAATCTTATATCCTTCATGGAAACAAAAGACATCCAAAAATTAATAGATTTTATATCTCAATCAGGTTTAGACGAGGTAAACATCGAAACTTCGGAGTTGAAGCTCGCTATCAAGCGTTATTCTAATGCCGCTCCAGTAGCTTTTCAAGCACAACCAACTTATGCTGCTCAAGCTCCAGTGGCTGCACCAGCACAAGTCCAACAAGTTGCGGCTGCCACTCCAGTTGCTGCTGCACCAGTTGCCGAAGTAAGCAATTTGATAACTATCAAATCGCCAATGATTGGTACATTCTATCGTTCGGCTAGTCCAGACAAAGCAAATTTCGTAGATGCTGGTGATGATGTCACAACTGGAAAAGTTGTCTGTATCATCGAAGCAATGAAGCTTTTCAACGAAATTGAGTCAGAAATTTCCGGCAAAATAGTTAAAGTTTTGGTAGAAAACGCAACTCCAGTTGAGTTCGACCAGCCTTTGTTCTTGGTTGAGCCAAACTAAAAATTAATACGCTCATGGCATCTGTTCATTATCCTCGCACATTTCAAGGTTTCCTTAACTGGAAACCCGAAACTCGCTATAAATATGAGTGGAATAAGGGGAAAATAGAGAAAAGTGACAAAATGAAACAATTAGAGGTTTTTATTTTAAAAGCTCTCAGTAGACTTTTTCTATTGACATCGGCTCATCGTAAAGGTGATGAATTAATGACTGAAGTTGATACTATGACTTCGGAAGAGCAATTACGAAGACCTGATATGGCATATTACACAAAGAGCCAAATCATTGGAATGACTAAGGGTGTCAATCAAGTGCCTGCATTTGTTATTGAAATCATTTCTCCGAGCGATAACCAGAATAAAATCTTAGAAAAAAATCAAGAATATTTTGCGGCAGGTGTGCAAGTTATTTGGTTGATTATGCCAAATCTCAAACAAGTTCATATCTATTCATCACCCAAAAATGTACAAATTTGTACTGATGATGATATTTGCTCAGCAAAACCTGTTCTTGATGATTTTGAAATAAGTGTGAATGAGTTGCTTACAGTGCCGAGTTGAATTTTATTTTTAACCTACCATTTTATGAAACTTCTTATTGAAGTTGATAAAAAGTATAAACGCTTATTCATGGAAACAGCCAAAGCTGTGCATGGAAAAGTGCAGGAGGTTGATGAATTTTATATGACCGAAGAGCAAGAAGATAACGCCATGTTGAAGGCAATAGAAGAAGGAAAAAAGAAGGGACGAATGACTAATGATGAGCAGAATGACCTCCGTAAATGGATACGCATGAAAGCAGAAGAATCTAAAATGGCAACTGCATGAAGTTTGAATTTGAAAGTTCCTTCAATAGAGATTTTCTTCAAATCTCTATTGAAGGAATAATCGAATTAGATGAAGTTTTAGAAGCTATCGAAAGTGCCAATATGTTAAACGAAATACCTTATTCCATAAAAAAGATAAGTGGCTACCCAAAATTGAAAGCATTTCTATTAAAATTTAACCGAAATAAAGATTTTAGAATGGGATTTTACTTGGAAGGCGATACACTTATACTTTCTCGTGTTTTGAGTAGAAAAGAAATTTACAAGATGTTTCCTTGAATTAAATGAAAAATACACTTCTCTTTGCTACTATAATTTTTTTAAGCACTTAGAAAAGTATAGCATCAACAAAAAATAATCTGTTGTAAACATTACAGATACCAACTTTAAAAAGCACTTATTCGATAATAAAATTGATAAAGATTGTTTGGCAAATGGTAAGATGAATACTGAGAACCCCAAAGACATAACCAAACTTTTAATTTATGAAAAATACATTAAAAGTCTTGTTGGACTTGAGGGCTTTAGTGATTTGCAAGAGTTACTTTGTTACTCTAATCCATTAATAGTTTTAGATACTAGTAACCATGAAAACAAATGCTCAAAATATCAACAATTTACTAACCGCTTTCAAAATAGATTTACAAAATCTGTATAATGAACGCTTAGATAAATTAATACTATTTGGGTCATACAGCAGAAACGAAGCCCAAGAACATTCAGATATTGATTTGTTGTTAGTGCTAAATGATAAGCAAATTTTGCCTTATAAAGAAATTGATTTTACGAGTGATTTAGTTTTTGACTATATGCTGAATTATGAAAAGCAAATTTCGATTGTGCCAACAACTAAGCAACAATTTAAACAACAAGAAAGCCCATTATTGCTTAATATTCGAAAAGATGGTATTAATCTATAAATTTTATTAAGCATAATATGAGCAAAATAGATAAAATTTTACTCAAAATTCTAAGTGGCTCATCTGACAATAACATTGAATTTGATGATTTACTTAAATTATTGAAAATACTTGGTTTTGAGATACGCATAAAAGTGAGTCATCATATACTTACAAAAGATAATATTGTGGAAATAATCAATATTCAACCCAAAGACAGCAAAGCAAAAAATTATCAAGTAAAACAAGTTCGAGAAATTATTGTGAAATATAATTTAAACCCTTCAAGTGATGAACTCTAAATACGAAATAATTATATATTGGAGCGAAAAAGACAATTCTTTCCTTACTGAGGTACCTGAATTAGCAGGTTGCATGGCTGATGGAGAAACTTACCAAAAAGCTTTGGCAAATACCGAAATGATAATTTCTGTGTGGATAGAAACAGCTCAACTCCTAAATCGTCCAATTCCACAGCCTAAGGGCAAATTAATGTATGCTTAATTAAAAACCCTATGTTTAAAAAAATATTAATAGCCAACCGAGGCGAAATCGCCCTCCGAATTATCAGAACTTGCCGTGAAATGGGCATCAAAACAGTAGCGGTTTATTCTACCGCCGACCGCGAAAGTCTGCACGTAAGATTTGCCGATGAAGCTGTTTGTATCGGGCCAGCGGCCAGCCGTCAGTCATATTTGAGCATTCCGAATATCATTTCGGCGGCTGAAATTACTAATGCCGATGCGATTCACCCAGGTTACGGCTTTTTATCCGAAAATGCTGAATTTTCGAGAATTTGTGCTGAATATGGCATCAAATTTATCGGTGCAACAGCCGACCAAATCAACTCAATGGGCGATAAAGCAACTGCCAAAGCCACAATGAGAGATTCGGGCGTTCCCGTAATTCCAGGTTCAGATGGTTTGCTCGAATCAGTTGAAGAAGGCATTCGCCTTTCCAAAGAAATGGGTTATCCCGTTATTGTGAAAGCTACCGCAGGTGGTGGTGGCCGTGGAATGAGAATCATTCACAAAGCCGAGGAATTTCAAAAAGCTTGGGACGATGCCAAAATGGAATCGGGTGCGGCTTTTGGAAACGATGGTTTATATTTAGAGAAATTTATTGAAGAACCTCGCCACATCGAGATTCAAATCGTAGGCGACCAGAACGGTCGAGTTTGTCACCTTTCGGAGCGTGACTGTTCGATTCAACGTCGTCACCAAAAATTGGTTGAAGAAACTCCTTCACCGATTGTTACGCAAGAGTTACGTGAAAAAATGGGTGAAGCAGCCATCAAAGGTGCAGCAGCCATTGGTTACGAAGGTGCAGGAACAATTGAGTTTTTGGTTGATAAACACGGCAAATTCTACTTCATGGAAATGAATACCCGTATTCAGGTTGAACACCCAATTACGGAAGAAGTTACTGATTTTGATTTGATTAAAGAACAAATAAAAGTAGCAGCAGGTGTGCCAATTTCGGGTGCAAATTATTTTCCTAAATTGTACGCAATGGAGTGCCGTATCAATGCTGAAGACCCGAAAAATAATTTCCGTCCATCGCCAGGTAAAATTACGAACTTGCATTTCCCTGGTGGACATGGTGTTCGTATCGACAGCCACGTTTATGCGGGCTACACGATTCCATCAAATTATGACTCAATGATAGCGAAACTTATCGTTACAGGGCAATCAAGAGTAGAAGTTTTGACTCGTATGAAGCGTGCTTTACAAGAATTTGTGATTGAAGGCATCAAAACTACGATTCCGTTCCACATTAAATTGATGGACGACGAAATTTTCAAATCTGGTTTGTTCACAACTGCCTTTTTAGAAACTTTTGATTTTTCAGACTTATAAAAATCCTTGATTCTATATCATATAAAACTCCTGCGAATAATATCGTAGGGGGTTTTTTTTGAGGAATCATGAAAATATGGTATGCCATTAGGCATTTAATATCGGTAGTAATATAATGCTATACAAATTAATCAGAGTGCCGTAGGTACGCAACATTATTTCGTTCCTACGAGATTTTTTTGCTACTGAGTTACTTTTTCTACCTATATTTAATCCTTACGGAATAATTGTTCTTTTCAAATGTATTCTCAATACATCATCCAAATATCATAGCCAAATCGCAGAATCAAACCAAAAACTACTACTAAAAACAAGATTCTGATAAATCCATTTCCTCTTAGTAAGGCCATTCGGCTACCTACATAAGAGCCAGCCATATTACAAAACATCATAGGTATGGCAATGCTAAACATCACGTAGCCTTTGGCGATAAAAAATATCAACGAACAAATATCGGCTACAACATTGACCACTTTCGAGATTGCCGAGGCCGTCAGAAAATTATAGCCGATGATACTCACAAAGCCGAAAACAAGCAAACTGCCAGTTCCTGGCCCTACAAAACCATTATAGAAACCTGTTGTCATTCCTATCAAAAGACCGTAAAGAGGTATTTTACCAAATTCAAAGCGATGATTGTCTTCTTTTCCTAAATCTTTTTTGAAGTAAGTATACATTGCAATAAGTGTCATCAAGACTAAAATCGTTGGTTTCAAGATGCGTTCACTCATCAAACTCGAAATCAACGCTCCCGAATATGACATTACACCCGCTCCAATTCCAGCAAAAAGAATGGTTTTTAGCGGAATTTTTACTTTTTTTGAATACTGATAGCCCGCAACGCCAGTTCCCATAAAGGAAGCAAAACGATTTGTTCCGATAATCTGTGGGACAGAATAATTTGGGAATAAAATGAACAATGCAGGAGCTTGCACCAATCCACCACCACCAACGATAGAATCAATAAAACCAGCTACAAATGCAGCCAAACACGCAAGAAAAATAGACACGATTAAACGATTTCGGGATTATAGGATTTCTAATTATTTTTAAACTTTTTCAACTTTCACGGCAACGTTATTGAAAGCCGCATTTCCTGTGAGTTCGTCTAAGACTAATTCATCGGTCAGGTCATTAATACTTACACCTGCATGTTGCGTAGCTACATCAAGTTTTACACCTTTTCGAGCATGACCATAACCGTGCGGCATACTCACAACTCCACGCATCATGTGGTCGGTAATTTCGATAGGAAGCTCTACACAACCAACTCTTGATGTCACTTTTACCAAAGAATTCAATTCGAGATTTAAGTTTTTTGCATCTTCTGAATGCATCATCAGCGTACAACGGTTTCTACCTTTTACTAATCTTTCTGAATTGTGCATCCACGAATTATTATCTCGCAAATGTCTTCTTCCAATTAACAAATATTCAAAACCATTACTTAAACCACTATCATTTAGCGACTTACGTAGTCTATCAATGTCTTTTACTAAAATTTCTGGGGCAATATTTATTCTTTTTTCGGGTGTAAAAAGTCGATTTGGCAAGCACGATTTTAATGCTCCTAAATCAATTCCGTGCGGATTTTCTTTGAGTTTTTGCAAAGAAAGTCCATAAGGGCCAAATTGTAAACCCAAATCTAATTTTACTTCGGGAGATTCCGAAACAAAGCCTTCATTACTGGATGTTAGATGAGCCATTCTATAGGCTAACTCTTGGTATATTTCCCAATCATATTTTGCTCCATCGGCTTTCGTGAAAAGTGCTTCTGAGAATTTAGCTGTATTTCTTACCGCCAAAACGTGAAAAGTCATGTCATAATGAGGCACTTCTAAACCCGTAGCGGGTGGCAAAATAATATCTGCGTGTAGGGTGCTTTCATTAATGTAAATGTCAATCGCCACCATATATTCGAGCGATTCAAAGGCTTTATCGAGTTGTCCACCATTAGGTGTGGATAAAATCGGATTTCCACAACTCGTAATCAAACATTTTATCTGGTTTTCGCCTTCAGTCAAAATCTCTTCGGCAAGGGTAGCAACGGGCAATTCGCCCAAAAACTCAGGCAAACCACGCACTCGACTCTGCCAACGATTAAAACGATTATCGGTTTTGGCTCTTGCCAGAAAATCAACAGCTGGAGCGGTAAACATTGCTCCGCCTGTATGGTCAAGATTTCCTGTAAGCACGTTGATTGCGTTGATTAGCCATTGAGCAATACTTCCAAAAGTTTGCACCGAAACCCCTACTCTACCATAGCAAACCGCCGATTTTGCCTGCACAAACTCATGTGTAAGTTGGCGAATATTTTCTGCAGAAATACCTATTTGCTTCTCGACTATTTCGGGGGTAAATTCAGTTGAAATTTCTTTTAATAAATCAATTCCATCAGTAAAATCGCTTAATCTGCCAAGATTTACTAAGTTTTCAGCAAAAAGTGTTTGAATAATTGCTAAAAGTAAAAAAGCATCTGTACCCGGACGAATGAAAAAATGTTGGTCAGCTTTGGCAGCAGTTTCGGTAAGACGTGGGTCGATAACCACCACTTTTCCTCCACGTTTTTGGATAGCTTTTAGGCGATTGGCCACATCTGGCACCGACATAATACTGCCATTGGAAGCAATTGGATTGCCGCCAATGATGAGCATGAAATCAGTAAAATCAATATCTGGTATAGGCATCAACATTGGATGCCCAAACATTTGCCAAGCAGCAAAATGATGCGGAAGTTGGTCGGCCGAAGTAGCCGAGAACATATTTTTAGTACGTAAAGATTTTGCAAATAGCGGAGAATTCATAGTAGTTCCCAAATTATGAATCGAAGGATTTCCTTGATAAATCGCTACTGCATTATTGCCATTTTTTGCTTGAATGTCCTTTATTTTACCAACAACTTCCACAAAAGCATCTTCCCAAGTTATCTGTTGCCAGCCATTTTCGGTGCGTTTTACTGGAAATTTTAAGCGATTTGGATCTTCATAAATATCTTTCAAAGCCACTGCTTTCGGGCAAATATGGCCTCGACTGAAGGGGTCATTTTTATCACCTTCAATTTTGGTTACGATGCCATCTTCTACTTTTATTTCGAGTCCGCACATGGCCTCACAAAGATTACATGTGCGAAAGTGTGTAAAGTTTTTCATATTAGGTTTTAGTGTTGAATACTTATGTAAAGTTATGAGTTTTAACGGGTCTATCTGGATTTTTTGCCACAAAAAAAGCAACGATATAAACCGTTGCTATTTTATTATGGATGAGTTATTGAATTGAACCAGAAAGAACTTATTTTTTAAACAACGAATCAACAAATTCCATTTTGTTGAAAACCTGCAAATCGTCCATTTTTTCGCCAACCCCAATATATTTTACTGGAATCTTGAACTCATCCGAAATTCCGATAACTACACCTCCTTTGGCTGTTCCATCAAGTTTTGTAATGGCCAAAGAATTAATTTCAGTCACTTTCGTAAATTCTCTTGCTTGAATTACCGCATTTTGACCAGTACTTCCATCTAAAACGAGCATAACTTCGTGCGGAGCTTCGGGTAAGAATTTTTGCACAACACGTTTAATTTTACCCAATTCATTCATCAAATTTACTTTTGTGTGCAATCGTCCAGCCGTATCAATGATGATAATGTCGGCACCGAGTTCTATGCCTTTTTTCACAGCATCAAATGCTACCGACGATGGATCGGTGTTCATTCCGTGGTCAACGACAACTACCCCTACACGTTCGCCCCAAAGTTTGAGTTGGTCAACGGCTGCTGCTCTGAAAGTATCGGCTGCTCCCAAAACCACTTTTTTGCCTCTTTTATGAAACTGATATGCCAATTTCCCAATCGTAGTTGTCTTTCCAACGCCATTTACTCCCACAACCATCAATACGTAAGGTTTCGGCAAATGCTCGGTCTCGAAGCTATCTTTAACATCCTGTGAGTTATTTTCCGACAAAAGTGCCGCAACTTCTTCCCGCAAAATACTATCTAATTCCTCGACATTAGTATATTTATCTCGATTTACTCTTGCTTCGATTCGGCGAATAATTTTCACTGTCGTCTCAACACCCACATCCGAACTAATCAAAATTTCTTCTAATTCGTCTAAAACCTCTTCATCAACCTTCGATTTACCAACAATTACCCGTGATATTTTATCAAAAATACTGGTTTTTGTTTTTTCTAAGCCTTTGTCAAGCGTGTCTTTTTTTTCCTTGCTAAAAAAGTCAAAAAGTCCCATTTCGGCAGTTATTAGTTATCTATTATCTTTTTTTAGTGTACCATATTCGATAGATACACATTTTCACTTAATGACAAAAATATGACTATTTTATTAGAAAATCGGAGTTTTTTTTAATTATCTTTATTCTGTTTCGGGGAAAAATTGCTTTACAATCTCTTCTGTGATACGTTTCGGGCGTAAAGTTTGGGCATCGAGCGAAATCCAATACGTAACTGAGCGAGCCAAAATTTCTTCACCTCGCATGATTTCGCAATGACGGATGCTTTTTACCCCCACAAAATCATCAACCCAAGTTTTGGCAACTAATTCTTCTCCTAAAAAAGCTTGTTTGAGGTAATCAATCTCGTGTCGACGAGCCATCCAGATAATCTGAGAAGCAATTTCCTGCGGAACGGTTTTCCAATGTCCAATGGCTGCATCTTGCACATAACGCAGATAAACGATATTATTTACGTGATTGAGCTCGTCAATATCTTCGGGAACAACCGTAATGGGCAAATAAAATGTGTGAGGCATTAAGTTAGAGTCATTAAAATGTAAGGATGCTCAAAGGTAATTATTTAATCAATAAACTGAAAAGTAGCGAGAAAATTACCCAAGAATTTGTTATTTTGAGTTTTATTCAAGCTCAATGGACTTATTTATTATGTATAAATCAATCATCGTATTTTTACTTACTTTCTCCCAATTAATGGCTCAAACGCCCGTTTTTGTGTCAGGAAGTGAAGGCCATAAATCTTATAGAATTCCTGCTGTGGTTAAGTCTCCAAACGGTACATTATTGGCTTTTGCTGAAGGCCGAGTAAAAGGAAGTGGCGATTTTGGAGATATAAATATTGTATTGAAGCGAAGTTCGGATAATGGAAAAACTTGGAGCAAGCCGACAACCGTTCTCAATTATGATTCTTTACAAGCTGGCAATCCCGCTCCTGTTTTTGATGTTACTGATCCCAAATTTCCAAAAGGACGTTTATTTTTATTTTATAATACAGGAAATAACCACGAAAATGAAGTAAGAAAAGGTAAAGGTTTACGAGAAGTATGGTACAAAACCTCGACTGATGGAGGCAAAACTTGGAGTGAAGGCGTGAATATTACAAGTCAAGTGCATCGCCCGAATCGACCAAATACTACATATCATTTCATAGAAGATTGGCGGTCGTATGCCAATACACCAGGCCACGCAATGCAGTTTCAGTCAGGAAAATACAAGGGACGGATTTTTGTTGCAGCTAATCATTCGGCGGGTGAGCCACAAAAGCAATTTACAGATTATGCTGCTCATGGATTTTTCACGGACGACCATGGAAAAACATTTCGTTTAAGTCAAACTATTGAACTTGCAGGAAGCAATGAAGCCACTGCAACCGAAATTTCAGAGAATGGTTTAATGATGAATATGAGGAATCAGAAAGGAGATATTCGTCAGCGAATAGTAGCAATAAGCAAAAATGGAGGAGAAACTTGGGATAAAACGTATTTCGACCCAAATCTACCTGACCCTGTTTGTGAAGGAAGCATTTTGTCATTGGGAATAAAAAAAGGCAAGCAAATTTTAGCCTTTTGCAATGCTGCTGATACTCAAAATCGAGATAATCTGACGCTAAGAATAAGTTTTGATGAAGGAAAAACTTGGGAATGGACGCAAGTTATAGAAAAAAGTAACGATAAAAAAGTAAAGGATTATGCTGCTTACTCTGACATTGTAAAAATGGATAAAAACCACATCGGCATTTTATATGAAAA
>Ga0209189_1002325_pt1 | contig 13366 bp, 14 predicted proteins | sample C_130820_EF_Meta_FD_187308 | JGI IMG/M metagenome (GOLD analysis project Ga0209189, IMG submission 187308) | Freshwater microbial communities from Lake Croche, Canada to study carbon cycling - C_130820_EF_MetaG (SPAdes) (version 3) | ecosystem: Environmental > Aquatic > Freshwater > Lake... | reverse complement strand
TTTTTTTCTAGTTTTTTTTTTATTTTTTTTTTATACTCTTCTAAATAAGAGTCCATTATAATTTTTGAATCTAAATCAAATACTTCGGATTTTGATAAGCAATAATCTAAACTATTTTTATAATAATCATAAAAATCATCTGCGGACATTAAATTTATATATAGGATAATTTATATAATATAGGATAATGATATTAAATAAAATATATTCTTATTTTTTCAATTTTTTACTTAAAAATAATATTATATTAATAATTATTATTTATGAAATTTAATACTATTGATCATCATTTTTGTGAAGGAAATATACTAGGTGTTCCTGAAGTTTTGAATTCATTCACTTCTTTGATATTTTCTTTTTTTGGTTTTTATGGATTATGTTCTAATTATTTTATTAATATTAATTATGTTCATGATACAAATATTTTTATTACAAATTTTATTTATTCTATATTCTTTGTTATTGGTATCGGATCTTTCGGTTACCATTGGACACAATATCTAGGTTGGGCTCTTATGGATGAAACACCTATGATTGTCTCTCTTTTTACTGGTTTACTTTATATTGAATATACCAATCATCTATTAAATAAAATTAATTCAAATATTTTAATTAATTCGTATGATACTAATAAATATTTATATAATCTCTTTTATAAATTATCTTCTATTTTTTTAACTTATTGTATGTTCTCTTTTATTACTATTAATCCATTTAATAATTATCGTAAATTATTTCCATTTTTTTGGGCATGTTCTTTAATTATATTTTCTTTCAGATTTCTTAATCTAGTTAATACATTTGATAACCATTTTAATAAAAATGTTAGCCATTTTGTTAAATATCAAGTCTTGATAACATATATTGGAGGAATTATTTGGTGCTTTACAGAAATTGTTTGTAACTATAATCATAATTTACTACTATTAATTGGACATCCTTTGTGGCACTTTATAATTGGTTACGCATTTTATAATATTATTCAAATTATATATTTTATTAATCTCTATACTAAAATTAAATATATTAATAATGATATTTTAAGTATTAATATTTCTTATAATAAATTATATCTTTTACATATTAAAAATGATTATATTTTACCTAAATAATTATTATTTATAAAATTTTATAAATTTATTTTATAAATACTTTTTATATATAATGAAAATATATGATAATATAAAATCAACTATTTTATCACATATTCCTACAATACTTACTTCAATTTTAATTATTATTATGTTTTGGACTATCGCTAATTATATTTACAAAAATATTGATTCTGATAATAATATTGTATATAATCAAATTAAAAATATTATTTATTATACTATAATTATATTTGGTATTTCTTTTTTATTAATTAATATTGGATTTGAAAAAACAACTATTATATCATTTTTAGGCACATTAACAATAACATTAGCTTTTTCTTCTCAAGCATTTCTTAGTAATATTATGGCAAGTTTTTATATAACATTTAATAAATTGTTTAATATTGGTGATAATATTCAAATACAAAATGTTAGTGGTAAAGTTATAGATTATACTTTATTTAATACAACATTATTAAATAATAATAATCATGTTATTATACCTAATAATATCTTTATTAATTTTCCAGTAATTAATAATGGTCATTAATTATCATCGTACATACTCAAAATTTTATCAATTATTTCATGACGTTGTATACAACTCTTATCAAAATTAATATGTTCTATTCCTAAATTTTTCCTATCTTCTATTATCGGATATTTTATATTAAATAATTTAATAAATTCATTTAGTCCATTGTTTATTCCTAAATCATTCTGATCTAAATCACCAGTAATTACTAATTTGGAATTTAAACCTATTCTCGTTAATAACATCTTAAATTGATTTTTTGAACTATTCTGCATTTCATCAGCTATTATAAATGAATTCTCAAATGTTCTACCTCGCATAAATGCTAATGGTGCCACTTCTAATCTACCATTTGATATTAATGAATTTATCTGATCTTTCGTGTAATATTCTAAAAAATAATCATATATTGGTATCATAAATGGATATAATTTGTCTTCAAGTGTTCCTGGTAAATATCCTATATTTTCTTCTACAGTTATTGTTGGTCGAGTTATAATTATTTTATTAATTGTTTTCTTTTTAAGTTTTTCTATTGCTATATTACAACTTATCATCGTTTTACCTGTACCTGCTGGACCCGTACATAATACAATCGGTATTTGTTCGTTTAATAATAAAGATTTATACTTATTTTGCATATTATTTAATATATGCTTTTCTAATCCATTACATTTTAATATTTTATGTATCATAATTATATAAATTATTATTCTTATCATTCTATTATTATTTATAATTTTTTTATTCTTATTTTATATTTATCAATTTTTATTAAATATTTTTGGTACAACATTGAATTCCTTAAAATATAAATTATGACTATATATTGGAGATATTAAATATACTGTTTTTTTTCCACTTAATACATATAAAAATTTAGCATTTTCATCATTATGTAATCCTGAATCTACACCTTTATCTATTGTAATCCATATTTTTGGTTCTAATTCAGCTATTAAATTATTATCATAATTAAAAAACATTCCATTAAAATTAAAATCAAATAATTTATCTTTATATTTATTTATTGTATAATCATCAAAATTTATAAATTCTACTATTTCTTTAAAATTATTATTTATTGGTATTTCATATTGACCTATATATGCATAATAACCATTGTTCATAGAATTATTTAATATCTCATTTAATTTTTCTCTTGCAAAAATTTTATTTTTATTTATCTCATCAATTTTATTCTTATAAACAGGTATACAATCAAATGTCTTACTATATAATACCATAAAATACGAATTAAGATGATTATTTATAAATTTATTATAATTGAATTTAAATTTATTACCATTTTTTTTAAAAGGTTTCTCTTCTTTTACCATTTTAAATATTTCATTATTATTTCCATTTTCATTTGAATATATGTTTAGTATATCAAATGATAATGCAATCGTCTCGGGTTCTGTAAATACCCAATGATTCCATTTAGGTGGTATATATAAATATTGATTTTCTTTTAATTCTACTTTTATAATTTTACAATCTCTTGCTAAAGGATAATCGTCGTAATTTATTGGATATTTTATTATTGAAGAATGATTAATTTGTGTCATATAATATATTTTATATTATAAATATAAATATTTTTCATATCAAAAATATAAATATAAATATTTTTCATATTATATAAAAATAAATTATTATTTTTTATATAAACAAAATATATTATAATGACAACTAATTATGATTTACTATTCATAAATTTTGATAATACTGTTAATTTAGTTAATAAAAATCAATGGTCAACTATGAGTAATAATAATACAGACGGTTGGTATATTAAAAATAGAATTGGTAATAATGATATAGGATCTCATGATTATAATTATATAACAACTACTTATCCTATTAAAGCTCTAAAAATTACTCAATTAAATAGTGGTAATTATTTATACATTAATCCTGATAATGATATTTATTTTTGTGATAATAATTTTTCAAACAGTATAAAAATTAGCGATGGTTCGATGAAATTTTCAGGTATTACACAATTACCAGACTATCGTATTTTAGTTACTGTGATTGGTGATACAAATATGTACATTATTAAAACATATACTAATTTTAAATTAGGAATGTATAGTTTCCCTACAACACCGGCGAATTCTATTTATAGAGATGTAAAATCATATGGTACTGTTTCTTCAAATACTATATCAGCAATAAAATCAGATATTACTTATTATTTTACATTAAGTGATAATTATGTTAGACAAAGTGGTAATATATTTGATATACCAACAAATAATATTTATACAATTTCAGATCCAAATATCATGAATACGCCTACACAATTAACTTTTAATTCTAATTATAGTAATCTTGTATCTATAAGTATTCCACCTACTTTTGATAAATTTTTTAATTTAGATAATGATCAAATTAGACAAACTAAATTACATACGTATGATATTGATAATACTAAAAATTCTGTTAATTCCCGAAGTAATGACTGTATTGATGGATTCGAATATACAACTAATGATGGTATGTGTTATAGAGTTTGTCCTACTGGTTATCATAAAAGATCTGGTGATGTCGTTTCATGTTGGGGTAATTGTAAGGATAATGATGTAGATGTAGGAGATTTATGTAGAACTGGATGTAGAGATGGTTACAGAGAAAGATCAGATGTTGGCGCTGTAGCTGGTGTATGTTATTATGGTGATTTAACTTATAGTTTAACTGGATATACAAGAGATGCAGGAACTCCCATTCATTATAACTGCCCACGTGGTGGAGATTTATCATTAGATGCTGCTGGTAGCATTTGTATTACATGTCCAGATGGCTATCATACGAACCCTTTAGATGTAACTAGCTGTCATAATAATAATCAACATTATGATAGAGGTATTGGCATTTCACCAGATTATGGTCCATGTGATACTAATGGATTAACAAATGTAACAAATTATCTAGCTACTTGTACCGGTTGGAAAGCTGATTTAAATGGTCCAGATAATGGGTATAATAATCACGTTTGTACTGGAGCATCTAGTCCAAGATCATCTTACTGGGTTGATTGTCCAGATCGTTATGATCCTTCATGCTTATGGAGATGTGTAGAATGGGGTAGGGGTCAATCTACTACACCAGGGTGGTCTTGTACTGAATGGAGAGGTTCCGGTATTTGTAAACCAGGAAAGACGAGTACGGATTGGTGTCCAGGTAAATGGTCTTGGGGTGCTTGCAAGCCAGCTACAAGTCGTTGTGATGAGTGGGAACCAGATAAATGTTGGGCCACGAAGCAAGATGATTGTCCTAGTGGCTGGACAAACGTTGCAGGTGTATGTTGGGAGCCCGTTTGTAAAAGGGGTGAACAATATAATTGCAGCCCTGGTGCTTGTAAGCCAGGTGTAACTCGATATAATGATTGTCCTAGTGGTTGGCGTACTGATATTGCTACGTGTTGGAATCCAAATGGAGGTATATGTACTGATACATGGATTGCAAGTACAAATGGTGGCGCAGTTACACGTAACAAACCTAAAACTTGTAAAAGTAATAGAACATTACAGGATGGTATGTGTTATGAATATCCTAGAGATGGTTACAATTGTGCTGTTACAAGTTGTGATCCAATTAATCCATTAATTACAATAAATGATTCAATGAAATATCCTAGCTCACCATATTGTCCACAAGATAAAACAAATGAAAATGGATTATGTTATAATCCTTGTCCAACAGGTTATAATTGGTTAAAAGGTAGTGTTAATTGTCCAATAAAGAGTTATGTTCCTCAAACTTATGCAAAAGATACACAACCTATTGGTGTAGGTTATTTAAAATCTAATACTATGAAATGGACTAAATATATATCTTATACTAATAATGGTTCTACTCCTTGTGATCTTACTTTTATTAATAATTTATATGTTAAACCATCTAATCTAACTTTACCTAATAATTTACCAGTTACTAATGGATTATTAGCTTTTTATAATGCTAATTCATTTCAAAATAATATATGGTATGATCTAACTAATAATAACAATCATGCTGTTAATGTTACTGGTACTATAAATTATGATCCTACTAACACTTTTATTTATGGCAATATAGATAGTAGTATTTTATTTCCTTGTGAAATCTTACCTCCTGAATATACTATCTTTCATATTTGTAAATATAATGGTACAAATAATGGATCTATTTTATACGGTTATGATACTCCTACTGTTCCTGGTACTTCAGAATCTAGCTATCCTTGGTATTCTGGATTTAATAAAAATAAATCTGGTATTGCTTGCCATGGTGTAACTCTGACTGAACAAGAATTCTCTATTTTTAAAAATAATTGGGTTTTTTCAACTGACTCTAATTTGAATTATAGAGCTAATAGTAATGATTATACTATTAATACAAAAATAACTCCTCGACAAAATGCTGGTTTTGATCAATATCCTGATAATGTTAGTCTCCCTTCTACGATGATGTATAATACTTATTCACAACTTTGTATTAATAACAATTTAGATCAAACCGATAATTCTGACTGGGCTTGTGCTTGTATTATCGTATTTAATAGAACTTTATCTATTTCTGAAATTATTCTTATGGAAAATTGGATTATAATTAATTATAATGACTTGTGGAAACAAACTTTTAGTAAAAAATATACACAATTAGGTTATAGTTGTAATCCTGAAAATAGTTCTGTTGGCAAAATTCTTAATAACTATTCTGAATATGAATATGCTTCTTATGATAATAATAATCAAGTTAATTGTAAATATATACAATATCCTCCTCAAAGTATTAATAAACCTATTAAATGTGATAATATTAAAAATATTAATGGAGAATATATTTATAGTGGTTATATTAGTCCTATAAATGTTTATGGAGAACATATTTATGATGAAAATTATTATCAAGAACAATCAGATACCTGTTCACAAGCTTTTAATTATTATGATCTTTATAATAGTGTATCTCCAATTGTTATTAAAGGTCGTGATCCTAATTACTCATTAATTAATAAAGTTAAAAATGAAAAAGTATTATCTAATGTCGGAACAAATAATGCAGGTGCATTTGCTCAAATTATTGAAGGTTTTAATACAAACTATAAATTTAATAATTAATAATTTTATTTTTTTTAATTATATCTATAATATTTAATTATAGATGAATAATACTAATAGTTATGATCCAAACAATGCTCAACAAACATTATATGCTTTTGATAATATATTACAAGAAACTGCATTGAAAGTTGGATGTTGTAAACGTAGCTCATATGACGATTATACTTCACAAACTGCTAAAGTTAGAGTTCCTGTCCATCCATCAGTATCTAGCGAATATGGATTTCAATATAAACAAATTAATATACCTGGTGGACAAAATTCATGTCCTGTTTATTATTATGCTGGATCACAATTATGTGATGCATTTTATGATGTTTATTGTCAAAATATATTTAATGCTTTTAGTGAAACTAAATTACCAGCTGATCAATTATTAAATTATGCACCGGAATGTGCATGTTTTATACCAAATACTAAGCAACAATCATATTTACCACCAGGTATACCTCCTGCCTGTTATAAAAAGGGTTGTTCTCCTATAGATAATAATGTATACTTGGATTCTAATTCTAGACAAAATCCATGTAGTTCAGAAATATGTCAAAATCTTACTAGTGTTTTAGATGTTCATGCAGAAGGTAATGTTGATATTAATGCTGAATTAAAAAATACTTGTAACGAACATATTATTCCAGCTTTAATACCAGTTCATCCAATTATGAATAATCAAGTAACTAGTCAATTAAACAACTTATATATAATATTAATTGTTATTGTATTATTATGCTTTTGTTCAGTTTTTATATACAAAAATAAATTTAAAAAAAAATAATAATAAAATAAAAAATAATTAAAATAAATAATTAAAAATAAATTATAAACATAATTTATTTAATGTCAAATATTAATCCACTTGCAATATTAAATAATGATCCAAAATATTCTATAAAAAATACTATAACTGATACTAAAACATTATATAATATAGTTAATAGAAATAATAATAATATAAGTGTATTTAGTAATATTAATAATAATTCAAATAATTTTGATCCTACTAATAATCAACAAGTTAATGATGCATTTAATGCTGTATTGCAAGAAACTGCAGTTAAAATAGCTTGTTGTAATAAATCAAAACCTTTTAATAATAATTATAATATTCTAGTAAGAAAACCTGCAACTCCTGGTACTAATAATATAGATGGATTTGTCTATCAAACTATGCAAGTACCCGTTAGTTTGTGTAATTCAGAATTAAGTCCTGGTTCACCTACATGTGATGCTTTCTATGATGTTTATTGTGCAAATGTTATAAATGCATTTAATAAAAGTAATTTACCTCAATCTGAAAAAATACGATATATTGGAGATTGTGCATGTTATGATCCAAGTTCTCCAGAACAAAATTCATATCCTTTAACTACACCTCCTAAATGTTATAAAGAAAATTGTGCTACATCTTATTTAGATCCTGTTTCTAGAAACGAACGTTGTAGTATGACGGTTTGTCAAAATGTATTAGATTTACAAAATATTTCAGGTAAAACTGTTAATGTAAATACTACTTTACAAAATCAATGTGGTATAAATCCTAGTAATCCTACTAATACTAGTAATCTTATAGTTCCCGAATCTGAATCAGTTTTATTTAATGATAATAATACTAAGATATTTGTTGGCATTGCGATTATTTTACTAGTTATTTTTTGTTGTTGTATATGTTTTTATAAATAATTTAATATAATAATATTTTTAATTATTATACTATTATATAATAAATATATTAATTATGAGTAATCCTAATATTAATAATAATTCTAATAATCTAACATTTAGCGAAATGGGATATACATGTGCAAATAATAATCTTGGAAAACTTACTAATAATAATTCAGAATATATTTATGCTTCTTATGATAATTCTAAAACAATTAATTGTGAAGCATTATCTGAATATCCTTCTAATAATTTAAATAATATACTATGTACAAGCCCTGAACAATCTTTATTATGTAATTCTGCTTTTAAAAATTTTATTACTGGTGAAAATACATCAAATATTATTAATAATAATGATATTAACTATTCCATAAAAAATAATATTGGAGATCCTAGAATGCTATTAAATATTGGAAATAAAAATAAATCACAATTTAATAGTATGATTCCTGGTTATGATCCTACCAATAATCAAGAAACATTATCTATTTTTAATGAAATATTACAAGAAACACCGTTAAAAGCAGGTTGTTGTTTGCGCAGTACTAATGATACTAGACCACAAATAACATTAATTAATGGTGTTAAAAATATTACATCTGAAAATATTACATCTGAAAATAATCCTCAATTTATTTTAAATTCTACTACAATTCCAGCTAATTCCTGTCCTGCTCTTCTACATAAACAAACTCCAGTATGTGATGCATTTTATGATGTTTATTGTAATAATGTTATACAATATTTAAAAGATAATGGATATTCGCAAGAACAAATGTTAAAATTTTCTCCAGAATGTGCATGTTATGCATCAACATCAAGTAAATCAGTTATTCCAGCAGATATACCATCAATATGTTACAAACAAAATTGTGTTAATTCAGAAAATATTTATTTAGATAGTTCTTCTAGAAATAAAACTTGTAATCATGATACTTGTAATATATTATTTAATGCAAGTAATTATTCATCAAATGAACAAGAAAATAAAATTATTAGAGAAAATTGTAAACAATTTTTACCTAACAATAAAAATAATAATAAATTTAGCATACCGTCTTCTAATAATAAATTAAATTCACAAGAATCTATTACACAAGAATCTATTTTACAAGAAACAAATTCATCTAGTCAATTAAATAATATCATGCTTTTTATTTTAATTATTCTAATATTTTCATTATTTTCTTATTTTATTATGTAATCTTATATTTTATATATATCTCCTACTTTAAGTCCATACCATAAACCTTCTTTTATTTTGAATTCACCAACATATACTACTTTCCATGTTTTTTTACAAATATCGTATATTGCAACTGATCCATTTATATCAACTAAACCTAGTGCATATTCTATGTCTGGAAATTTTTTTAACATATATTTTTTCGCATAAGTTAATAAAATAGAATTTATTTTTATCTCTTTCTTATTATTCTCACCTAACTTATTAGGATAACCGCTGCAATTTAAATAAGCTTTTATTGCACCACAATCTTGATGATTTAATAAAAAAACTTTTGTAATATCTTTTAAAGTTAATGCTATCTTTAAATTTTCAACTAAATTTAATTTTAGTAATCTCATTGAAGAATTATCTGGATCACATTTTTTTTTATTATAATCATTACATTCGTTACATTTATTACATTCATTGCATTCATTACACTCATTACATTTATTACATGGTTTACATGGTTTATTACATGGTTTATGTGAATTGCATATTTCTTTACAATATGATTCATAACCTAACGATAAACATCCTCCTGCAGATGTACATGCAAAATAATTATATTCTTGTCCAATATTTTCATAAAAAGTTGCAACTAATGCATCAAATCTATAATCTATACAAAATATAGAAAAAATAGGTTCTTTATTTGTCATATTATAATTTTATTATATATTTTATTTTATCTCTGGTGTATAAAAATTATATTCATTTTTATTTTTAATAAATAATAATTAGAATTTTTATTAAATAAATTTATTTACGTTGTTTTTTAAGTAAATTATTAAACGCAATAGTTGATTCATCTAAATCTTTTTGTAATTTAAATATTTTATTATCACATTCATCTAATCTTCTTTTTAATGAATTATTTTCATCAGTTAATTTAATTATCTTATTATTATAATTTTCTGATGATTTTTTAGTATATTCAAGTGAATTCTCTAAATTACTAATTTTATATTTTAAATCATCATTGTTTGATTTTAATTTATATATTTCATCTTCTTTTTTATTAATGAAAAATTTATGTATTAATAATTTGTTCTTTTCTGTTGCTAATTCAAAACAATCTTTTCCATCCTTCGTTTTAATCTCTGGATTACCTCCGCATTCTAATATATAATTTATTATATCTGTATTTTGTAAACTTACTGCATAATGTAATACAGTATATCTATTTTTATTGTCAATTATATTATTAACATTTGAATTATTGATTTTTTTCTTAATCTCATTTAAATTACTTGTTACTACGTAAAATATAATTGTATCATTCTGATTTGCTGTAATAGTTATTGTATTACTTCCAAAATATGACATTTTATAACTTATTATAAATTAATTAAATTTAACTTATTATATTTACATTTTATTTTTTATTATATTCAATTTTTATTGAAAAATTGAATATTATTAATAATACTTATAGTATAATAAGTACTTAACATTCGTATAAATTATAAAGCTTAAATAATATTATATAAAATGACAGATCTATCTAATGTTACGCTTGTAGAAATTGAAAATAAAATAATGATTATATTAGTTACTAATGAAGGAAAAATCTTTACTCAATCTCAATTATTTGATAAAGTTATTGATAAATTTGAAACTAAATCTTATTCTATTAATAATTCTTTTAAATCTAAATTTATTTTAGTACTTCGTAATTTAATGTCAAACTATTCTGATGTAAAAATTATTAAGGAAAATAATATATATAAAGCTGTGTATAATCCTATTGAAAAAAATAATGATAAAACTAATGATAAAAGTAATGATAAAAATATTCAAGACGATAATTTAAATTTAAACTTGAATTTTGATTTTGATTTTAATGAAATTAATTCATATATTATTGATAATGATATTTTTGATGAATTAAATTATGTAGACCCAATTTGTGGTAATACTATTTATCATGATATCATCTCTAATAATAATTATTTAAATGTTAATAAACTAATTGAAACTAATAAATTTAATTATACTGTTAAAAACTTTAATAATAAAACACCAATTGATTATATTAATGATCAACAGATTACTAACCTTATGATTAAAACACTTTTTAATAAAATCAATTTACTAGAAAAAGAAATTGACACACTTAAAAATAAAGATATTTCGTTATGTATTAATGAATTAACTTTCTATCAATTTTTAAAAATTAAATTATTTACATTTTATAATAAATATAAAATATCTATTTTTATCCTATATATCGGAATTATAATCATTTATTTCGTTTCCCAAAATTAAAAATTATAAAAAATTATAAAAATTATCAAAATTACAAAAATTTTTTTATTATTAAAAATAATTAAAAATTATTTATATAATTCATTGGATTCTCTATATGTGTTATTATTTTATGTAACTCTTGTAAATGTTCATATGTTAAATTTACATAAGATTTAACATCATTATGTACAATTCCTATTTTATTATGATATGTTTCAAAATAAAGTTTATTGTTATTTATAATTTTATTGTCTATCAAAATTATAAATGAATCTTTATAATTATTATAAATCTTATTATAACAACTATCTAGAAAATTTAATAAATTCATTTTAAATACATTCCAGTTGTATATTTCTTTGTTGTTACCATTATGTAATATAATTATTTGTGTTGTGTATTTTTCTATAAATATACATGGTATTGTAAATTTATAATTTAACATATCTATGCTAATTATTATTTTACATAATAAATTTTTATTTGCTACTAATATACGAGACACATTAAAATTTAATTTTAATTCTGACATTTTATTTAATTTATTCTATTTATAATAATATTTATCAATTTAATTGATTTTCAATTTTTAAATAAATATTCATCTCCTTTTTTTCATGGGAGTTCGTTGACAAATAATACTTCTACCATCTGATATTAAATATTCCGCCCTCTCTTTCGGAATTTCTTCTAACAACTTGTATCTGGGATTTTTACGTTTTGGTGTATTACACGTAATTTCTGTGCCATCTTCTCTAATAAAATTAGTTTTAGGCTTCTCAATTACACATTCAATTGAATACATTTTAGGAATGATTGATGCGTTTATTTTGTACCTTTAATTTTTTAAACACTCTAATTATTTAAAATTTCAATTTTTTTATATTATATTATTAGATATACCAGATAATATACTTTCATTAATATTATCTTCTAATTTTATTAAATATTTATTATTCAAATAACTAATATATTTATGATTATTTATAATCCAATTATCTTTAATTACTAATTTAATTATAAGTCCATACTTTTTTGGAAATTCATAGTGTATTAGAATTAATATATTTTTTTCTTTATTTATAGTGTACAATAATTTATCTTTTCTTGGAATTAAACAGTTATTTGGTTTACATACAAAATAAAAAGAATACTTATTATATATTCTTTTATCTATTAAATTTAATAACTTATATAGAGGAAATTTATAAATTGTTTTCATTTTATTAACTTAAACATATTTAATATATTACAACTTCAATTTTTATTTAATTTCTTTGCATTTTTAATATCATTTTTTATTATATCTATATTTAATTTAATATTATTTATTTCAGACTTTAACTCTTTTAATACTATTAATATCTCATTATTAATAGTATTTTCTTCACTTTCTTCATTTTCTTTATTTTTTTTATTTTCTTTATTATTCTCTATAATATTATCATATTCTATTTCATCATATTTTTTTATT
>Ga0209189_1002323_pt1 | contig 13382 bp, 11 predicted proteins | sample C_130820_EF_Meta_FD_187308 | JGI IMG/M metagenome (GOLD analysis project Ga0209189, IMG submission 187308) | Freshwater microbial communities from Lake Croche, Canada to study carbon cycling - C_130820_EF_MetaG (SPAdes) (version 3) | ecosystem: Environmental > Aquatic > Freshwater > Lake... | reverse complement strand
AGGCTGCTGAAAAAGCGAAAATAGAATTATCTTCTTCAACTCAAACTGAGGTGAATTTACCTTTCATTACAGCGGATAAAACAGGTCCAAAACACGTTAATATGAAATTAACAAGAGCAAAACTTGAGGCTCTTACTGCAAAACTAATTGAAAAAACTATAGAGCCTTGCAAAATTGCTCTGAAAGACTCTGGTTATACTGCATCTGAAATTAATGAAGTTATTCTTGTTGGTGGAATGACTAGAATGCCAAAAGTTGTTGAGGCAGTTAAAAGCTTCTTTGGAAAAGAACCAAATCAAAGCGTTAATCCTGATGAGGTAGTTGCTTTAGGCGCTGCTGTTCAAGCAGGTGTATTACAAGGTGACGTTAAAGATGTTCTTCTTTTAGATGTTACTCCATTATCACTTGGTATTGAAACTTTAGGTGGAATCTTCACAAGACTAATTGAAAAAAATACAACAATTCCAACTAAAAAAAGCCAAGTATTCTCAACTGCAGAAAATAACCAGCCTGCTGTTACCATAAGAGTTTTTCAAGGTGAAAGGGAAATGGCAAATGATAACAAATTACTAGGCAACTTTGAGCTTACAGGAATAGCTCCCGCTCCTAGAGGGGTTCCTCAAATTGAAGTGACTTTTGATATTGATGCAAATGGGATTGTTAATGTTTCTGCAAAAGATAAAGGAACTGGAAAAGAACAAAAAATTCAAATTCAAGCTTCCGGTGGATTAACAGATGAAGAAATCCAAAAAATGGTTAAAGAAGCAGAAGCCAATAAAGAGGCTGATAAAAAGAAAAGAGAAGAGGTAGATGCAAAAAATCATGCTGACTCTTTGATAGCTTCAACTGAACAAAGTTTAAAAGAACACGGAAGTAAAATTTCAGAAGCTGATAAAAAAGCAATTGAAAAAGATATGGAAGATTTAAAAGAAGCTATTAAATCTGACAAAACTGAGGACATTAAAACTAAAACTCAGCAATTAATGACGTCTTCTATGAAGTTAGGAGAGGCTATATATAAAGCTCAGCAAGATACTTCTGGTGCTTCAAAAACAGACTCCAAACCTGATGATAAAAAAGATGTAGTTGATGCCGAGTTTGAAGAAGTAAAAGACGATAACAAAAAGAACGGCTAATCCATTTATAACTAGTTTCGCCCTAAGTCATTATGTCCAAAAAAGACTATTATGATATTCTTGGTGTAACCAAAACAGCAACTCCTGAAGAGATAAAAAAAGCATACAGATCTCTTGCAATGAAGTACCACCCTGACAGAAATCAGGGAGATAAATCAGCTGAAGCAAAATTTAAAGAGGCATCAGAGGCCTACCAAGTTTTATCTGATCCAAAGAAAAAATCTTCCTATGATCAATTTGGACATTCTGCATTTGAAGGTGGCGCTGGTGGAGCAGGAGGCTTTGATTTTGGTGGTTTTGAATCTGGTGCATTCTCCGACATCTTCGATGATTTTTTTGGCGACTTTATGGGTTCAGGTCGAGGCGGGAGGAGCTCTAAAAAATCAAGATCTAATCGCGGGTCCGATTTAAAAATTAATTTAGAAATAACTTTAGAAGAAGCTTACCTTGGAAAAAAACAAACTATTAATTTATCTTCAAATGAAAAATGTGAAAAATGTTCTGGGGGCGGTGCCGAACCTGGTTCAAAACCAAAAAAATGTTCTACTTGTAATGGATATGGAAAAGTAAGAACACAACAAGGTTTTTTTACTCTACAACAAACATGTCCCGATTGTGGAGGAGATGGTGAAATGCTTTCTAATCCCTGTAAAGATTGTAAAGGATCTGGTGCTACTAAAACAAAAAAAAATCTTTCAATTCAAATTCCAAAAGGTGTCGATAATGGAACTCAAATGAGATTATCTGGCAAAGGTGATGCGGGTTACAGAGGTGGATCCAATGGTGATCTTTATGTATTTATAACGGTCGAAAAACATAAGATCTTTCAACGATCCGAAGAAAATCTATACTATAAATTGCCCATATCAATGACTGATGCCGCTCTTGGTGCTGAAATAGATGTTCCAACTATTGACGGTGGAAAATCAAAAGTTAAAATTCCATCAGGAACACAATCTGGGAAACAGTTTAGACTTAAAGGCAAAGGTATGCCTATTATAAGAAGTGATAACTTCGGAGATTTATACCTAGAAACGAACGTCATGATTCCTGAATCTCTATCAAAAGAACAGAGAGAATTGCTTGAAAAATTTAAGTCTTTAGAAGATTTAAATGATAATTCAGAAATAAAAAGCTTCATAAATAAAGCAAAAAAATTCTGGGAAAAGATAAATTAATAAAAAAAAGATTAATATTACTATTCTAATAATATACTAGTATTTCATGTCTTCTTTATTAGAACAAGCCAGCTCCTTTCATAGAACAGGAAATATTAAAGAAGCAGAAACAATCTATAAAAAAATCATAAATGAATCTCCTAATTCATTCGAAGCAAATCATGCTTTGGGGGCTATAAATCTTCAGTTAAGAAATTATAAAGAATCAATTTCTTGGACTAAAAAAGCCATTAATATAAATTCCAAACACCATGCTCCATACAATAATCTTGGAGCTTCTTATCTAGCTCTAGAAGAATTTTATAATGCTATAAGTGCTTTTTCTGAAGCTATAAAAATAAAACCTGATTACGCTCAAGCTTACAATAGCCTTGGCATTACTTATAAAAAGCTAGAGCAATATGATAATGCAATCATAAATTATAATAAAGCTATAAAATTAAAACCTGATTATGCTGAAGCATATAATAGTCTTGGTATTGTTTTAATCGAAAAAAAAGAATTTAAACTTTCAGAAGTTAATTTTAATAAGGCTATAAAATTAAAACCAAATTATGCTGAAGTTTATAGTAATCTTGGATTTCTTTATTTAAAACTAAAAAAATATGACCAAGCCATAGATTATTGTGAAAAAGCTTTAAAGCTAAATCCACATTATACTCAAGTCTATCTTACACTTGGAGCTATATATTTAGATTTAGAAAAATTTGAGAAAGCATTAAATAATTATAATGAAGCTATAAAAATAAAACCTGATCACGCTGATGCTTATAATGATATTAGTGTGGTTTATAAAATTTTAAAAAAATATGAGACTTCAATAGAATATTTAAATAAAGCTATAAAAATAAAACCTGATCATACTTTAGCCTACAATAATCTAGGACTTGTATATTTGGATTTAAAAAAATTTGAAGAATCATTAAATAGTTTTAATGAAGCTATAAAAATAAGACCTGATTATGCTGAAGCTTATTATAACAGAAGTGTCTTATATGCTGAGACTAAAAAACAACAACTAGCAATTTCTGATCTTAATAAAGCTATAGAGTTAGACCCTGAAAACTCATCAAAATTGGGGCATCTATTAGGGTGTAAAAATGACATTTGTGAATGGGATGATTTGAAAACAATTATATCAACTATAACAAAAAAGATTGTTAAAGAAAATATTAAAGACTATACGAGTCATCCTTTGCTCAATCATATAGATTCTTTAGGTACGCTAAGACAACTGCTAGATGGTGATAGCAATAAACAGGGATTTTCTAAATTAGTTCAAAAATCAAAAAATAAAAAAATCAATGTTGGATATTTTTCTGGTGATTTTAAACAACACCCTGTTGGACTGATAGTTTCAAAATTATTTAGTCTTCATAATAAAAAGGAATTTGAAATATTTGGATTTTCTTCTAATCTTGAACACAACCTCGATGACAAAATAACTAAAGATATTCTAAATTCATTTGATAAATTTTATGATATAAGCAAAAAGTCTGATGAAGAAATCGTGTCTGATGTAAAAGATTGTAGTTTAGATATTGCTATTGACCTTGCTGGATTAACTAAATACAGCAAGTCATATCTTTTTAGAAAAAGAATAGCCCCTATTCAAGTTAATTTCCTGGGATACCCCGGAACGATAGGTAAGTTCAATGATTATATAATTGGTGATAAATACTTGATACCAGAAAAAAGTAAAAAATTTTATTTTGAAAAAATAATTTATATGCCAAATTTTTTTTTACCAAACAATAATAAAGAAAGTCTTCCTGATGATAAATTTGAAAAAAAAAACTTGAATATTCCAGAAAATAGTTTTGTGTTTAGTTGTTTCAATAATTGCACGAAAATTAATCCATTTATTTTTAATTGCTGGATGAGAATCTTAAGAAAAGTTGAAAATAGCGTAATTCTTTTTGTAGAATTTAATTCCTACGCCAAAGAAAATTTGAAAAAGGAAGCTTTAAAAAGAAATATTAATCCCAATAGACTAATTTTTTCTCCTTTAATTGATTTTGATAAACGACTATTAAGATATAAATTTTGTGATTTGTTTCTGGATACTTTTCCATATACGGCCCATTCCACTGCGAGTGAATGTTTGTGGTCAGAAACACCACTATTAACTCTTGCGGGAGAAAGTTTCCAAAGCAGAGTCTCTTTTAGCTTACTAAAGAATCTAGAAATGGATGAATTAATTACATATAATATTGAAGAATATGAAAAAAAAGCAATAGATATTGGTTCTAATAAATTACTACTAAAACAAATAAAAGATAAGTTAGGTCAATCTATAAAAAAGACTTCAATATTCAATATGACTGATTATGTTAAAAATCTCGAAAAGGGGTATCTCGAAATTTTCAAAAGAAAAAAAGAAGAGAGAGATCCTGATGACATCTATATTAATTAAAAAATCATAAAATGAAAATTGTTAAAATTTCTATTTGTGGTGGGCTCGGCAAAATGGGAAGGAATTTAATTAATAAAGTTATAAAAAATAAAAAATTAAAATTAGAAAGCATTACGGATAAAAAAAAATCTTTTTCAATTCAAGGAATTAACATTCAAAGCAATAATATTAATGCTTTTAAAAACACAGACGTTATCGTGGATTTTTCAAGACCGGAAGCGACCATGCAAATATTAAAGATTGCCAAGAAATTAAAGAAAGCGGTTGTTGTTGGAACTACTGGATTTAATGAAAAACAAAATAAATTAATTAAAAAAATATCAAAAACTATTCCAATATTTAAATCAGGTAATATGAGTCTAGGTATAAATTTATTGGAATATATAGTTAATATTTTATCAAAAAAAATACCTGCTGATTATCAAGTTGGAATAACTGATCAACATCATAAAAAAAAAATTGACTATCCTTCTGGAACTGCATTAATGCTAGCAAATGCAATATCTAAAGGTAAAAAAAAGAATCTAGGATTAATAAAGGGAAAAATTTTTCTTAATAGTAAAAAAAGCAATCCCCAAAAAAATAAAATTAATTTTTATATTACACGAAAAGGAAATACTATCGGAAAACATTCTATAAACTTTAAAAACAAAATTGAAAATATAGAGTTAAAACATACTGCTTTTTCTAGAGAACTTTTTGCAGATGGAGCATTAAAAGCTGCTTTATGGATAAGTAAAAAAAACAAAGGCTTATTTGACATGCAGGATATGTTAAATCTAAAATAAATCCTATAAATTTTTTATTTGGCTTGTAATGCTTCTAAAAAAAAATAAGGCTGCTAAGCTTATTAAGCTATTAAATAAGTCAATAAAAAATCCAAAAACATCTTTAAAATATAAAAACAAATTTACTTTATTAACTTCTGTCGTTCTTTCCGCCCAGTGCACCGATGTTAATGTTAACAATGTAACTCAAAGCATATATAAAAAATATTATACTCCTAAACATTTTGCAGATCTTGGAATATATAAAATAAAAAACCTTATAAAAAATATAGGGTTATTTAACAATAAAGCTAAAAATATATATCATTTATCTAAAATTTTATTAGAAAAATACCAAAGTAAAGTTCCAAATAAATTCGAAGAATTAATATCTCTTCCCGGAGTTGGTAGAAAAACAGCCAATGTTGTTTTAAATTCTGTGTTTAATAAACCAACTATAGCTGTGGACACTCATGTTTTTCGAGTAAGCAATAGGACTGGTCTTTCTAATGGAAAAAATCCTGAACAAGTTGAAAATCAACTTTTAGCGATACTGCCTAAGCAATATAAAAAAAAAGCCCATAACTTGATACTCTTACATGGAAGATATATATGCAAATCTCAAAGTCCCTTATGTAAAAATTGTGTAATTAATAAAATTTGCTTATACAAAGAAAAAAATGAATAATAAAATATTAGGTATAGGTAATGCACTAGTTGATATTCTTGTAAAAGTAGATGATGACTTCTTAGTAAAAAAGAATTTAATTAAAGGAACTATGAAACTCATTAACAAATTTGAGTTTGACGAACTTAAAAACGATATAAAAATTAGTAAAACTGTGGCGGGAGGTTCCGTAGCTAATACCATGTCTGGAATTGCTTATCTAGAAGGTAGCCCTTCTTTTATTGGAAAAATTAATTCTGATTATTTTGGAGAGATATATATAAAAAGTCTTGAAGATATAAATGTGAAATTTTCTTATATTAAAAAAAATGAAAACTTATCTACGGGCGCTTCTATTATTTTTATTACCCCTGACTCAGAAAGAACCATGTGCACTTATCTGGGGATATCTTCAAATCTTTCATCCAATGATATAGTTGAAAATAATATTATAGGTCATGAATTAGTTTTTTTGGAAGGATACCTCTGGGACAAAGGATCGAGTGAAAAAATGTTTAAACATGTAATAAATATAGCAAAGAAAAATAAAATAAAGGTTGCAATGAGCCTATCAGACATTTTTTGTGTAAATAGACATAAAGAAGATTTTTATAATCTGCTTAAAAACGAATTAGATATATTGATAGGAAATGAAAATGAAATAAATGAATTAACAAATGAAAAAAAATTATTAGATTCTATTAATCAATTAAAAAAATTAAATAAGCTAATAATAATTACAAGAAGCGATAAAGGAAGTTTAGCGATCAAAAACGCTGAAATTATAAGCTGCGATAGTGTAAAAGTTGACAAAATAGTTGATCTGACCGGTGCTGGGGACTTGTTTGCAGCTGGATTTTTAAAAGAATATCTAGACAAGTCAGAAATTAAAAAATGCCTAACTACTGGATCAATACTTGCCTCAAGAGTAATTAAAAAAATTGGCGCGAGATTATAATAAATTACTAATCTATTTAGTTATATAGTATAAAGATTTCTTCTCTATTATAAATTTTTTATCATGAAAAAATTTATTTATTTTTTTTCTTAATCGATGAAGATGAGTTTCAAAAGCGTGACTTTCTAGATCTGAGTTATGCTTCCATATATTTTTTAATAAAAAAGATCTATCTTGCCCATTATTTTTATTTAAAGTTAATATTAAATCTAGTTCTTTTTCTGTGAGTTTAATTTTAATTTTATTTTTCATAATAATTCTTTGGTTTGAATCTATTTCATAACCATTAACAACAATTTTAGATTTTTTAAAAAAACTATATTTTGTAATTAAGATATTTAATATTTCTTTAAAAGACAAAATTTCTACAGGAAGAAACAATGAAACGTGAAAATCTAGTAAACGTAAATTATTTTTTTTTAAAAAATTATTATCCTTTAATAAAAAAATAGTTGGAACATTCTCTGCAGTATATTTCTTTATCTCGACTAATTTTAATGTTTCAGCAAAAATAATCCTAACTAAAAAATTTTGATTACTGTGTATAAAATCTTTATCCTGACTAATTTTATAGCTTAGGTTTAATTCTTTTAATAAATCAGGAAAGATTTTAGATCCAATAATATAAAGATGAATATTACTCATAAATAAATATATAATATATTTAATATGATTATTGTAAAAAAATCTAAGTATTTAAAATATAAAAATTTTAAATTCCGTTGTTCATTAGGAAAAGCTGGGATTAAAAAAAAAGAAAAAGAGGGTGATAACATAACTCCAAGGGGAATATTCAAGATTATTTGCATCTATTATAGATCAGATAGAATTAAAAAAATTACAACTGCATTTAAAAAAATTAAAATTGAAAAAACTATGGGATGGTGCGATGATCCAAGGAGTAGCTTTTACAATAAAGAAATAAAACTACCTAATAAATTTAATTACGAACAATTTTATAGAAAAGACAACCTTTACGATATAATAGTGCCTCTAAGTTATAACACAAATCCAATTATCAAAAATAAAGGGAGTGCAATATTTATTCATATAGCAAATAATAATTATAAACCAACTGCTGGCTGCATAGGAATAAAAAAAAATAATTTAATAAAACTTCTTTCAATTATTAAAAAGAACACCAAAGTAAAAATTGGTTAATCTAATTAATTTTCTGCACAGCAAGAACTGAATGCCTCTCTCAAAATAATTGAAAAATTATCAGCATATTTTTTCATATTAAATAATGAGCTTTTTCTTGAAAAATTTATTAATCTTTTTCTTATATTTTCTAATTCAACTACACTATTTGAAAATAAAATTGCTTTTCTTACATAATCTTCCTCATCATCCGCAATCCAATCGTGCATATTTAAATTGTTATTAATGCTTTCTCCACACTTAGAAATAAACCTGTCACCTTTTATAGTTAACAAAGGAACACACATCCAGCTAAGCTCAAAACTAGTTGTTCCTCCATTATAAGGGAAGGTGTCTAAAGCTATATCAATATTATTATAACTGTTTAAAAATTTATTTCTTGGTGAGCCAGTTTCAATAATTATCCTATCGAGTTTGATCTTATTTTCTTCAAACATTTTGAGAACATTGTCCTTATTTATATTGATATTAAACTGAGAGTTTTTTAAAAAAAGTTTAGAATTAGGAATTTGATATAAAATTTTGGACCAAATATTAATTAAACTTTTATTAATCTTATTCAAATTATTAAAGCAGCCGAAAGTTATATAACCATTTTTTAATGCTGGCGTTGAAGCTGTTGGAATATTTTTTATATCCGATGTTGAAAGACAACTCCAAATATCTGGCATTTGCAATATTTTTTCTGTATATTTTTTAGTGTCGATCTTAGGTGTGCAATACGGATCACCAATAATATAATCCATTTCTTTTATTCCGGTCGAAGCTAAGTACGCAGCCCACGATACCTGCAGGGGCGAAGATTTATAGCTAAATACTGGTAATCTATTATCGCCGGAATGGCCTGACATATCTATTAATATATCTATTGAATCTCGGTTAATTAGATCTGTTAAATCTTTATCATTAACATGATGAATATCTCGCCATTCATCAAAATCTAATTTTAACAATTGAGTATATTGATCTTCAAACGGATTATTTGAATAAGCAGTTAATTCAAAATTGTAGTTTTTGATTTCTTGCAAAAAATCTAACAAATAATAACCGACAGGATGCTCTCTAAAGTCTGCAGACAAAAAGCCTAATTTTAATTTCTCTTTTTTGTCAATGCTGGTTTTTTTATGAAAATTTTTATTCTTATTTAAAGAGGAAATCCTTCCATATTCTAAAGCAAAATCATTATAATAATTGATATCTTTTTTAAGATAAAGCGATGTCGCCAAGAACCTACTAAAGATTCTAAGATTACTTTTTTTTAACTCGATCGCTTTATATAAAAAATTTAAAGCATCATCTACATTTCCAATTTCTAAATTCAATACTGCAAGATTGTTATAAACAATACTCTTGTCACCAGTATAATTTAAAGAATCCATAAAACATTTTTGAGCAGATTTATAATCTTTTAATTTTAAATAAATATTACCAAGATTATTAAGAGTATTATTAAGTCTATTAATATTAACGGATTGTGCTTTATTATAATTGAGTATTGCAAGATTAAAATCATTAATTCTTTCATAAGCTTCGGCTAAATGATGTCTGGCGTAATAAAAGTTGCTGTCTAGATTGCAGGCATTATTAAATGAAATAATTGCAGAACTAACTTCATTTGTATCAAGTTTAATAATTCCTAAATTATAATGATATATTGGATTATCTGGATCCTTGTTAATTAAGTAACTAAATAATGTTTCTGATTCGAAATATTTTTTCTGTTTATAATTTAAAATTGCAATATTGAAATTTGTTTCTTGATTTTCTTTATCTAAGTTTAAAGCTCTCAAATAAAAAGTACGAGCATCTTCAAACTCGTTCATACTCTGAGATAGCAATCCGGATAAATTATAAAAAGTAATATTATTTTTATAATTTTCTGCTAAATTATTTAATAAATTTTTCGCGTCTTCAAGTTTATTTCTGGTAATAAAGTTAATAATTTCTTGGTATTTTATATCTTTTTCTAACATTAGTATAAATTAAATAATTATTATTAATTAATAAATGATATTTCTAACTATTCCTATTTATTGTTCCCTTGCTCCAAAAATTGCAGAACCAATACGAATATAAGTAGCTCCATTATGAATAGCAGATACAAAATCGCCACTCATACCCATGCTAAGTTCTGTTAGATTATTTTTATCAGCAATCTCTTTTAACTGTGAAAAATAAAAATCTACATTAGAATTAATTGGCGGGATACACATTAAGCCAATAACATTAAGCGATAAATCATTTTTACAAAATTTTATAAAATTGTCAGCTTCAGAAATTACAATACCATTTTTATTGATTTCATTGGCAAGATTAATTTGAATAAAATATTTTATTTTTTTATTCAGAAAATTTTCTTCATTCTTCAAAGTTAATGCTAATTTTTCCGAACCAAGAGAGTGGATAAAATCAAATATTTTAATGGCATCTCTTGCTTTATTAGACTGCAAGTTACCTATTAAGTGCAACTTTATATCTTTGATTTTAAATATAATCGGAGACCATTTTTCAATGGCCTCTTGAACTCTATTTTCTCCAAAATCTTTATGTCCAAGATTAATGATATTTTGAAACTTTTCTATGCCAAAAGTCTTGGTAACAACAATAATTTTAGTCTTTGCTGATAATGAAAATACTTTTTTTTTTATGTTAATGTAGTTATTTAAACTAATCATAATGTTAAATAAAAAAAATAAATTATTTTATTTTATTAAAGAGTTATCAGAAAAACATCTTAACAATATATTAAAATATAAAAACTTAAATGTTATATATGTTTATAATGAGGACGATCCACTAAATAGAATAATTTATTTAAGAAATTTCTGTAAAAAAAACAAGGTTAAATTTTATTTATCAAATAATCTTAAAATCACAAATTATCTAAAACCTGATGGCATTCATCTGCCGGCTCAAAATAAAAGAGTTATTCTAAATATAAAAAAAAATATTGATATTATAGGAACAGTTTACAATCAAATGGACTACTACAGAAAAATTTGCCAAGGTTGTAGTGCAGTATTCTTGTCACCAATTTTTTTTACAAACAAATATTCATGTAATAAAAAATTAGAGGTAATAAAATTTAATTTGCTTAGCAAAAATTGGAATATCAATATTATAGCTCTTGGGGGGGTAAAGAGTGAAAATATAAAAAAGATTAGTCTTACGAAAACGATGGGGTACGGAGGTGTAAGTTTTTTTGAAGATAAAACCCCACCCACAATTTAATGTGGGAGGGGTTTTATAAATAACAAGTTTTAAATTAAATTAAAACTTAGTTGAAAGTCTGATAGCGCCTTCTTTAACGTCGTTACCAGCTACGTTATTAACATCTGAACCTCTGCTATAAGCACCGACAATAGCAACTGGACCTAAGTTATAACCAACTTGGAATGAATCAATTGTTTCATCCGCAGCTAAAGATGCAGCTTGTGTTTTCAATCTAACAGCACCGATAGTTACATTTGGAGATACAGCATATGTTACACCGTATGTACGGATTTTCAGATCCAAATCAGTAAGTCCGTTAGCAGCAGGAATAATTCCTGGAGTAGCGGCTACAGTAGCACCAACTATTCTGTTTTGTTTATGTTGCTCAACTCCAATGCCGAAGTCACCGCGAACATAACCAATACCGTAAGAGCTACCTTTTAAGTCAACAGATTGAGAATCTGAAGCAGCTTCTTTGTTGTAGAAAGCTCTAGTAGTTAAACCTGCAACTCCTAAAGTATCTTTTCCTGTAAAACCAACTTCATAAGCAGAGTTTCTTGTACCCGCATCTCTAATATGCGTTAAGCTTCCTTGGTCAGTTGAGCCAAAGTCACCACCTGTTGGAGTGTATAAAGCAGAAACTGTGATTCCTGTTGAACCAAGATTTTGCAGAATACCAAATCCAATATTTTCTTTAGGATTTGCTCCCATAGTGTTTGTAGCTCTAGCACCGATACCAACAGCAACGTTATCAATTGTGTTACCCATAACTTGAGGAACAGCAGTTTGAGTTACGTTTTGAATGTGGTCAACACCAAATGTAAGTGTTGTTCCTGAAGCAGCATTGATTAAATCAATATAAATGTTTTCATTTGATATTGAGTTAGCTTCTCTACCATTAGTCGCAGCAGTTATAGAAACTGAAGTAGCTGTTAACTCAGCTGTTGATGCAGAAGCTAATGAAATAGAAGCAGTTACAGCTTTATTTGCATCGGCTGTCTGTTGTCCTTTAACTGGATATCGAACGTTACCATCAAACTCTAGTGAGAAACCAGCTTTGTAATCCCAACCATTGTTTAATTTTCCTGATTTGGCAATGTTCAATTGACTTTCTCTTCCCATTTGATCATTTGAAAAGATAGTGTTTGAATTGCTCTGAGATCTATAGTGTAAATCTAAAGAACCAGAAACACCATCTGGGTAGTAAGTAGTCTGCGCTATTGCAGAACTTCCAACTACCAATCCGCTAACTAAAGCAGATGATAATAGTAGGTTTTTTTTCATTTTTATTATTTTAGTTGTTTGTATTGGCTAGGTTTTTAGCAAACCAGAAGCTAAAATTAATTAATATTAGACAATTTTTTTGAATATCTTTTTATTAGTTGCAAAATTACAACATTATAATTTACTATTAAAAAACATATAAATGTATAATGAAATGGTAAGAATAATGAAAAACCTCAAAATTAATCATTTTTATGCACTATTAATAGTTGCATTATTAATAAATGGATGTGCCGATAGACAAGACCCAGTGACTGGCGAGACAAAAACGTATGAGCCGGATCCTCAAAAAAGGGCTAAAGAATTTGCAGAAAAAGGAGGTGGTATTTTTGGAGATTTTAATAACAAAAGAGCTGGAGCAAATATTTATGAGTTTGCAACATCAAATGTTCTTTGGAGAGCAACTTTAAAATCTTTAGATTTTCTTCCAATACTGAATGCCGACTATTCGGGAGGAATAGTAATATATGATTGGTATTCTGAAGACCTAGATTCAAAAGAACAAATTAAAGTTTCTGTAAGATTTCTTAGCAATGAAGTTAGGTCCGATTCAATAGATGTGAGTGTTTATAAAAGAATATGCGAAAGTCTCGATAAAAGTA
>Ga0209189_1002322_pt1 | contig 13383 bp, 12 predicted proteins | sample C_130820_EF_Meta_FD_187308 | JGI IMG/M metagenome (GOLD analysis project Ga0209189, IMG submission 187308) | Freshwater microbial communities from Lake Croche, Canada to study carbon cycling - C_130820_EF_MetaG (SPAdes) (version 3) | ecosystem: Environmental > Aquatic > Freshwater > Lake... | reverse complement strand
CTGCCAAACCAAAAAGACGTTCTTTAATGATTTTATCTTTATGATTCCAAAACGAAACCGCAAAACAAATATGCTGTTTATTGTCCGAAATTCCACCGATTCCATCTTCACCCCAACGGTATGCACGTGAGCGAGCCATATCATGGGGCACATAATCCCAAGCGTTGCCATAAACACTATAATCTTCGCGGACTGTTCCCCACTGTCTTTCAGATAGATATGGCCCCCATTTTTTCCAGCCTTTATTGTCTTTCCTATCGCTCAAGCGAATTTTTTCTTTTATCTCCTTCATACTCGTAGTGTCTAATCTAATAAGGTTTAGGTGATAAGTAATTTGTTTTTAACTCTTAATAACTTAATCTGATATCTTTTATAGGATTAATTATTAGAAGGCTATTTACAAAAATATAAAAAATAATAAACGATGAAAGTTGTATCTTCGAATCGCTTTTAATAGTTACAATAGTTATTGAAATAATGATATTATAATTTCTTTAGAAATCAAAAGAGCCTCTTGGGTTATACAAGAGGCTCTTTTGGTTAATCATTAATTGACTATATTATTTAATGCGTGTTTTTAATATGCTGGAAGCTTTTTGTTTTTCTTCCCTTGAAATGCGAGCATTTTCTTGGTCTTGCTTATTGGCAATTTGGTCTTTCAATAGCTTTTCGAGTTCTATTCTATTTTCTTCGATTTCCCTTAGGAGTTTTTCTTTCTCACGCTTGTTTTTTTCAATGTCACGGGCTAGTTTATCACCCGTTTTGTTTACCCGGTCTAGGTTTTTTTGTGATTCTTCAGCATCACGTTCAGCCAACCTTATATCTTCATTTTGCAATGTAAAAGCATAAAAATCTTTTAAGAATTTTTCCACTCCTTTAAAAGAATTAATATTTTCCGAAACCGAATTTCCACCATCTACATCAAAAGATGCAAAAATTTTGGTTTTTGCTTTTTGGTCAGAAGTAACCTTCGACATCAAATTGATTGGGTCAGACGAAATATCAGGAATATTTGCTGATGCAATATTAAAAACTTCTCGGCTTTGTGCTACCCCGCCATATTTTGAAATAAAAAGCGACCAATCTTTTTCGACAAATTTCTTTTCGATGTTGATGGTCATATAAAATCCTTCTTTGCGGTCTTTACCGAAAATCTCAGAGCCAATCAAAATCGTTTGAGCGAAACCGACAAAACTCGCTACCAACAAAATGCTTATCAAAAGTGCTTTTCTCATAATATTAATAATTTTAATGGTCTGTTTAAAACGCTGTTTTTATGATTTTGTCACAAAATATTACCAATAAAAAAATCATATTTAATCTACTTTTCTGCAAATCAATACAATCTTTTGTTTTTCGTTGTTTTCGGTTGCAAATAAATAGTATTCTCCGCCATCTTGCAAACCCAATTTCTTTTTTATTTCTTCGGGCTTTATCGGGAAATTTCGAGTACTGATATTTGCTTTTGGATTAGGTAATTTTGATAAAATCTCTTTCTTATTAAATTTACAGACCGATTCACAGATAAAACTTCGACCCACAAAGTTCTTAAACAATTTATTCGATGTATATAAATGGCTATTTGGAGCAAGTTTTGCTAAGTCGTATTGTGCAGAAATACTTTTAAACGCCCCAGCTTTCAAAATAGCTGCATTGGGTTCGTAGATATAAGTATTCGGTTGTGAATATTTTACGATGCTTTTTTCTTCGTTTTTGTAATTAAACTCAAAGACTTGTTTTTCATTATTTGATGTAAAATTAATGCAGTAAATATTTGTCTCTTCAATTGTGGATATATTTTTTCTTTCACTGACAAAAATCAGCTCTTTTACTTCATTTTCAAAGGCAACAATATGTACTTCCGAAATATTTTGTATTTGCTCAATCGCCAATTTAATATCCAGCATTGGCGAAAATTTCACCATAAAATTGGGTAGTAAATGCTTGATTTCCAGAAGATTAGGTTCGCAGTCTTCTATCTTAAAAACTTTATTTTTGGCATTATCTCGTCGGTGCGGGTCAATGTAAAAATTAGTAATTGTTTGATGCGGAACGCCGCCCGTTGTTGATTGGGTAAATATTGCCGAGTTTTCGTTTAAAACTTCAATATTATTTTGTTCTAAAGCTTCAAAATTATACTTGGCTATGAGTGCTAAAGCGGCGTTTTGCTCAATATAAATTACTGAATCGGTCACTTTTGCTAAAGCCCAGCTGTCTAATCCCATACCACCTGTAAGATCAGCACATTTATCAAAACCAAAATTTTTTGTAAAAACAGCTGCTTTATAGTTGGCTGTAATTTCGGAAGAAGCCTGCTCGACCGAAAGTGGAGGTGGAAAAATTACATGCTGATTTGCAAACCAAGATGGTAACTTATGTTTAGCTTTTTGTCGAGCAAGCAATTGGTCAGCCACCAAACGTAATAGTTCAGCATCTAATTTTTGTGGATTCTTTAAAACGTATTTCTGAATCTCAGTTTCTTGTATTTGCAGAGCAATCAAATTTGCCTGTTGTAGTTTCTCTAGCATTGTTTGTGTAAATGAAAATAATTTCATTCATCATTCTTAATTCTCCATTCTATTATTCTAATTTTGCCCAATTAGAAACCACAATATTATGCTTAGTGTTTGGGAAAAAGATGTTTTTTTGAAAAAATATGATGTAATTATCATAGGTGCTGGTTTTTCGGGACTTTGGTTGGCTTATTTTCTGAAAAAATATCAACCGAAAATAGAAATTGCTATCCTTGAGGCTGGAACATTGCCAACTGGAGCAAGTACCAAAAATGCGGGTTTTTCGTGTTTTGGAAGTCCAACCGAACTGCTTGAAAATATCGAAGTTATGGGAAGCGACCAAGCTATGTTTTGGGCTGAAAAACGATATAAAGGCATCAATATGATTACTCAATATTTTGGTTCTGAGGTTGAATTCGACGATTGTGGTGGAACCGAATTATTTAACGATAAAAATCTTTTTGAGGAAACAAAAGAGCAGCTAAGTACATTAAATCATTCCTTAAAAAGCATTGTTGGAAACAATAATCACTTTTTTTTAGATGATAATATTATTCAAAATGCTGGATTTTCGGGTTTTCAGTATGCCATAAAAAATAATGTTGAAGGTTCAATTCATAGTGGTAAACTTATCAATGTAATGACCGAAACTTTACATTCAATGAAAGTTAGAATCTTTAATGGTGTAAAAGTACAAAGGTTTGATAATGAGATAGATAGTATAAAAGTTTACGCTGAAAATGGACTAATTTTTGAAGCCCAACATTTAAGTATTACCACTAATGCTTTCACAAAAGAGCTTTTGCCAGATGTTGATTTATACCCCGGACGAGGGCAAGTTTTGATAACCGAACCAATCGAAGGTTTAAATTGGCGAGGAACGTTTCATTTCGATAAAGGCTATTATTATTTTCGAAATTATAGAAATAGGGTGCTATTTGGCGGAGGTAGAAACTTGGATTTTAAGACCGAGAATACTGATGAGTTTGCCTTGACCGAATTAGTACAAAGTAAGTTGGAGCAACTTTTATTCGAAAATATTATTCCGAAACATAAAAATATTAAAATAGACCAGCGTTGGAGCGGAATTATGGCTTTTGATGAAACCAAAACACCTCTAAGCAAGTGTTTAAACGACAGAATATCATTGAGCGTTAGAATGAACGGAATGGGAGTGGCCTTAGCCCCAACTCTTTCAGAAAGTTTAGCTAAAGAGATAATAGAGATTTTATAATTATTGAGTTAATTCAAACGACAGATCAATTGTGATTTATCGTTTAAAACTAAAAATACTTTAAACCTTTTTTATACTATCGTAGTTTTTTATTAGTTTTACACAAGCAAATCTAATACTTAATATAAAAAGAGTTTATAAATGTTTCAGAGAATCTTGGTATTAATACTACTTGTTGCGGTCGAATTCTCGACTGTAATAAACTGCGTTACCAGTTTCAAACCAAACAATGAAGTACAAGACATTGAAGATTGTAACGAAAATGAAGATGTCTCTAAAGAAGTTTTGGGTGAAAAATTCTTTCTTGCAGTTCCCTCGTTTCTTTTTAATGTGAATGATTTTTTATCAAAAAGTACAATCTACGATTTTGTAGCTACGAATTTCTCTAATCCGTATCAAACGATAGATTCTCCTCCTCCTAAGGCCTAATTGCCTTCATTATTTACAGTTTTTGTACAAAAACTTTTATGCTGTTCGGACTTAAAAATAAGTCCTAGAAAAGCCTATATCTTATTACGATTCTGAACTTTTATCGTTAGGGTAAACTATTTATGGTTTATAAATTCATCTATGAAAATATTTAATTTTAATTATGTCAAATCTGACTTCTCGTCTGGTTTGGTGGTCTTTTTGGTGGCTTTGCCATTGTGTTTAGGAGTTGCTTTGGCATCTGGAGCACCACTTATTTCGGGAATCATCGCAGGAGTAGTCGGCGGAATAGTTGTTGGAGCGATAAGTGGCTCTCAACTGGGTATAAGTGGGCCTGCCGCTGGTCTTACCGTAACCGTATTAACCTCCATTACTGAACTTGGAGCTTATGATACATTTTTATTGGCTGTTGTATTGGCAGGCGTTTTTCAAATAATTTTAGGTCGATTGAAAGCTGGAGTTATTGGTTATTATTTCCCTAATTCAGTAATCAAAGGAATGCTTACAGCTATTGGTCTTATTATTATTTTAAAGCAAATTCCGCATGCTATGGGAATTGATTTAGATTATATAGGTGACGAAGGTTTTTTTCAAGCTGACGGTCAAAATACTTTTACCGAATTATTGCGTATAAGTGATTTATTCAACGAAGGAGCTCTTGTAATAGGCTTAGTTTCCTCGGGAATCATGATTTTTTGGGAGCAGCCTTTTATTAAAAGAAATAAAATTCTGAATATGATTCCCGGGGCATTGTTGGCCGTTGTCGCTGGTATTATACTTAATACGGGCCTCAATGTATTACCGCCCTTTTTCCACCTTGAAAGTAACCACTTAGTAAGTCTTCCCATAACCAATTCAATTAGTGATTTTTTTACCTTGTTTCAGATGCCTAACTTTGCGGCAATCAATAATTTGGCAGTTTGGAAAGTAGCACTTGTCATTGCCATAATTGCCAGTCTTGAAACGCTTTTAAGTGTTGAAGCTACTGACAAACTCGACCCTGATTCAAGAATAACACCCACTAACCGTGAACTTCAAGCACAAGGAGCGGGCAATATTTTATCGGGTTTATTGGGTGGCTTGCCTCTTACACAAGTAATTGTTAGAAGTTCGGCCAATATTCAAGCAGGAGGAAAAACAAATCTTGCTACTGTTATACACGGTCTTATTTTACTGGTATGCACAATAGCAATTCCTACTGTTTTAAATCAAATTCCTTTGGCTTCGCTCGCAATTGTGTTGATTATGGTTGGTTATAAATTGGCAAAGCCTTCCATTTTTAAAGAAATGTATAGGGAAGGGCGTGATCAATTTGTACCTTTCGTGGTAACGGTTTTGGCAGTAGTATTTACTGACTTATTAAAAGGAATAGGTGTTGGTGTTTTTGTGGCAATGCTTTACATTCTTTATACCAATTATAAAGGTTCAATGTCCTTTATGCGTGATGGTAATAATGTTCTAATTCAGTTTAATAAAGATATTTTTTATTTTAATAAATCAGAACTTAAAATAAAATTAGCTTCATTGAAAGAAGGTGACATGGTTTATATTGATGGTACAAAGTCCTCATTTATTGACCATGATATTTATCTGACTTTAGAGGATTTTCAAAAAGAAGTTAAAAAACGAAATATTACAGTTGAATTTAAAGGAATTTCAAGAAAACAAATAAATAATAATTGAAAAAAATGCAATCTTATCAAAAACTTTTATTAGCAAATAAGGCTTGGGCAGCCGAAAAACTTCGTGTCGATGAAGGCTATTTTGAAGAATTGGCGTCACATCAAAATCCAGAATTTCTATGGATTGGTTGTGCTGATAGCCGTGTACCAGCCGACCAAGTAACTGGCACGCAACCAGGCGATATTTTCGTACACCGTAATGTAGCTAACTTGGTAGTACACACCGATATTAATATGTTGAGCGTCTTGCAATATGCCGTTGAAGTACTAAAAGTAAAGCATATTTTGGTGGTTGGACATTATAACTGTGGTGGTGTAAAAGCCTCAATGGATAATAAAGATTATGGACTCATCAATAAATGGCTCCGAAATATAAAAGATGTAAACGTAAAACACCACGAAGAACTAAGCAAAATAGAAGATTTTCAAGCGAAATTCGATAGATTGGTTGAGTTGAACGTAACCGAGCAAGTCCGTAATTTGGCTAAAACAACAATCGTCCAGAAAGCTTGGGCAGCAGGCGAATATCCACACTTACACGGCTGGGTACTCGACTTGAAAACTGGATTAATGAAAACCATTATGGAAATATTACCTGATGATTTAGATTCAATCGAAGAAGTTTATCGTTACGATTTACCGCAAGCTAAAGGTGTTTTATCTGAAACAATACACTAAATATTAGCTTTAAAAATAAAAAAAAGAGTTATCAATTTATTTTGATAGCTCTTTTTTTGCGTCATACAAGTAAATTTATTACTTTGAAAATTAAATAATTTCTTGAAATAATCTATATTTGCTAAAAAGTATATCTTTGCTAAAAATATATAGATGAAATGAGCCTACCAAACTGCCCACAATGTGATTCGAATAATATCTCTCGCAACGGTATTATCAAAGAGCGTCAACGTTTTAAGTGTAAAGATTGTGGCTATAACTTTACCGTCGAAAAGATGGGTAAAAGCATCGAAAGTTACTATGTGATTAAAGCTCTCCAGTTGTATATTGAAGGCGTGAGTTATCGAGAAATCGAGCGTTTATTAGGCGTAAGCCATGTTTCTGTAATGAATTGGGTGAAAAAATACCAAGTTAAGATTCCGAAACAGACCATTTATCAACCTACTTATACAGTTATGAACCATAAGGAATTAACTGAGTTTTATGCCAACCGAGATAACCTTAAAGGAGCAGGAATGGTCGTTACAGAACTTGGTGATAAGTTTATGCTAATCAAATGGGAAAGATTTAAAAAATAGATGGTTTATTGTTCAATTTTTAAATTAAATAATCATTGAATAGTGCAATTTAATTACAACTATTTTTAATAAACTGCTGCTTATAAGATTAAATTGATCAAACTGGTGAGGTTACAGGTGAGTTGACAAACTTAGGAAATATGAGAATCCTATTTTCAAAAGCATTTACATTTTCAATAATCGAATTTGCGATTTAGAATAAATCGAGGATTAAATCATTCAAATATTCAAAATTATATTATCAACCCTAGGAATTATATTAATACCTTTTAAAACAAAGATTATGTCTGAAAGTAAAAAAAGTTCGATGTTTTCGATAATTGGAGCATCTTCAGTAGGAACGATGATTGAGTGGTACGATTTCTATATCTTCGGCAGTTTGGCTACAATTATCTCTACAAAATTCTTTCCAGCTGGGCCAGGAAGTGAAACACTCTCCTTTCTTTCGACCTTAGCAACTTTTGCGGCTGGTTTTGTTGTTCGTCCATTTGGTGCATTGTTCTTTGGTCGTTTGGGTGATCTAATTGGCCGTAAATATACCTTTATGGTAACATTATTATTGATGGGAGGGGCAACATTCGCCATCGGTATCATACCTGCCTACGAAACGATAGGTGTCGCGGCTCCTTTATTAGTTTTACTTTTAAGATTACTTCAAGGACTTGCTCTTGGTGGCGAATATGGCGGTGCTGCAACCTACGTTGCCGAACACTCCCCAGCTAACCAAAGAGGCTATATGACTTCTTGGATTCAGATTACTGCAACAGCAGGTTTGATTGTTTCATTAATCATAATAGCCCTAACAAAAACCATTCTGAGTAAAGAAGATTTCGATGCTTTTGGTTGGAGAATTCCATTTTTGGCTTCAATCTTGATGGTTGGTATTTCTTATATTATCCGTCGTAATATGCACGAATCACCTTTGTTTTCAAAAGCAAAAGCCGATGGAAAAACATCAACAAATCCATTAAAAGAGTCTTTTGGTAATAAATTGAACTTCAAATTTGTATTATTAGCTTTATTGGGCGTAACAATGGGTCAGGGCGTTGTTTGGTACACTGGTCAGTTTTATGCGATGTCTTTCATTGAAAAAATAATGAACGTGCCAAAAGAGCAAGTCGATAGCATCATTATTTGGGGATTGTGCCTAGGAACACCTTTCTTTGTGGTATTTGGATGGTTGTCAGACCGCATCGGTCGTAAGTGGATTATGATGGCTGGAATGTTGGTAGCAATTCTTTCATATCGCTCAATTTATACAAAAATGTACGAAACTGCAGATATCAAAGGTAAAACTGAAATCCTAGAAAAAGCAAATCAGGTAGCTGAATTGAAAGAGAATGCAAAAAACAAAAATGGTGGTGTTGACTCTGTTTATACATTTACAAAGGCATTTACTGACGGAACAACTTACAAAGAAGTAAAAACCAAAACTTTGAAAAATGGTATAGTAGAAATCAGTGAAAAAGATGGTAAGCCAATTATTGAAACTAAGAAAATAGTTACAATTAACGATAGTGATAAATGGACACTTACTTGGTTAGTATTTATTCAAATGTTATTCGTTACGATGGTTTATGGCCCAGTGGCTGCATTTTTGGTGGAAATGTTCCCAATCAAGATTCGTTACACATCAATGTCATTGCCTTATCACATCGGAAATGGTATATTTGGTGGATTACTTCCTGCGATTGCAACCTTCTTGGTTTCGAATGCTCAAAAAGTAAATAGTGTAGCGGCTGAGTCAGGTTTGGCTCCAGTTATTGAAAAACCATATTTGGAAGGTCTTTGGTATCCGATAATTCTTGCCGGTATTTGTTTCGTAATCGGAACAATTTATTTAGATGGAAAAGATAATAAAGTTAATGATTGATTTGTACTCGTAAGAACGACCAATTTGGACGTTCCTAGGTAAATGTTAAATTTTTAATATATAAAAACATAAATACAATGAACGCTATAAAACGAATTTTAGGAATAGTTTGGATATTAATCGGCATTGGTGCTGTTTATTATCTAATTGTAAATCAAGCAATTATGCTTTGGAACAAAGGCGGTGAAAACGTAATTCCAGCAATAATTTACACTGTAATTCTCTGCCCGATGATTGCAGGTGCTTTAGGGATATTCGGTTTTTATTCGCTAAAAGGCGAATTTGATTCAAAAGATTGATTTCAGCAAAGAAATCAAAAAATACCATAAGTATCTTTTGAGGCAAAAAAAGTAGAAATTTTCTCAATGAAGTCGTTGAAATCTTTAAGATATAGCAAGAATTAAAATTGTTTACGGTGCAATTGCAAACATAATGACCAAACCATAATATAATCAAATGGAAGTGAACTTGGATTGGCTATTTTAAAATAGATTTTGGGACTAATTAATGGTAAAATTTTTTGTAAAAAGTGAAATGTATAAAGGTTCAAAATTTCCCATTTACGATTCTCATTGAATTAATCCAAACAAAAATTCATTTTTTAAAGAAAGGCTAAAATCATGGACATTCAGAAAAGTATAAAAGTATAAATCGTTGATGATGAACCAAATATCTTGCTTTCCCTTGAGTTTTTAATGAAAAAACAAGTGTTCATTGTCTTTATAGCCCGAAATGACGAAGAGGCGTTTGACATCATAAAAAGAGAACATCCAAAAATTGTACTTATTGATACTATGATGCCTAAAGTTGATGGCTACAAATTATGTAAATTTATCAAAGGAGGTAAAGAAACCAAAGAGACAAAAGTGGTCTTTTTGAATGCTAAAAGTAAAAAAGGATATATCGAAAATGCTGATAGTGTCGATGCTGATTTGTACATTCCTAAACCATTTTCAACCCGTGATTTGTTGAAAAAAATAAATATGATGGTATCGGTATTGATTTAATGGTAGAATGAGAGTACGTTTTATGCAAGGTCTGAGGCGACGAGTTTTTATTCATTTGAGATAATAACCGCAAAAAAAGACAATCAAAATATAATTAAATGCCCAAAGTAATCTGGATTTCTAATTTGAGAGTTTTTGCAACGCTAACAGTTATCATGCTTCACTGTGCAGCAGGAGGTATTTACTTAATGGGAAAAATACCCAATAGTTGGTGGTGGATTTGCAATGCCTTAAATGCTTTCGGCAGATTCGCAGTGCCAATATTTGTCATGCTTTCGGGATATCTGCTCTTAGGAAAATACAAAAACTTAACAGATTTTCTGACGAAACGATTTTCTAGAATATTCATTCCTTTTTTAGTTTGGACTATCATTTTTATGTTCTGGGGAAATTATTTTGGAATTATTCCAGCCGAAAAAACAAAGTTTGACTTTATAGACATTCTTAAAAAAATACTAACTGGAGGTGCAGGAGGTTCGGGGCATTTATGGTTTGTTTATATGCTTTTGGGGCTCTATCTATTCTCACCAATTATAAGTCGATGGATTTCGCAAGCAACTGACCGAGAAGTAAATTTTTTCTTAATAATGTGGTTTGTAACATGCACGATTTACCCATACTTTGAAAAGTTTTTGGGTATCAAAATCAATTTTGAGATTCGGTATTTTTCAGGGTATTTGGGTTATTTTGTCTTTGGCTATTTTTTAGGAAATCTCCAAATCAATTTATCATCAAAAAAAGTTGGTTTTATGGCAGCAGCGGTTTTTCTGATAAGTTGGATTATTACTTTTGTAGGAATTTATTTGTCAACTCTATCAAATAACAAAATATATGAATCAAGTTTGTTTGATTACTTAAGTCTATCGGTTATTTTGATGTCAATTTCAGCGTTTTTAGTTTTTAAGATTTTACTAAATATCGAGATTTTACCCACTTTAACCGCTCAATTAGATAAATTTAGTTACGGAATGTACTTGATGCACTTAATTCCGATGAAAACTTTATCTCGTCAATTTTATATAAATTTCAAATGGATTCACCCAATTATTGGTATCGGAACGCAGTTTATTCTGACATCCATTATATGTTATTTAGTCATATTTATTTTAAGTAAAATACCTAAAAGTAGCTGGATTACTGGGTAGGTTTTCGTAAGAAAAAATTCAATCATTGCAATCATATACACTCATTCATTCACCATTATATTTAACCAAATGAAAATCAACTCTTTTGATGAATACGAAGAAGCTTATAAAAAGAGCGTAGAAAGTCCCGAAGATTTTTGGGGAGAAATTGCTGCCAATAATTTTGAATGGAAAAAGCCGTGGAGAAAGGTGCTGAACTGGAATTTCAGCGAACCGAAAATAGAATGGTTTGTAGGCGGAAAACTTAATATTACCGAAAACTGTCTTGACCGTCACGTAAAAGATAAGCCAAATCAACCTGCAATAATTTGGGAGCCAAACGACCCAAATGAAGAAAGTATCACACTTACATATCGTCAATTATTTGAGCGTGTATGCCGTTTTGCCAATGTTTTGAAACGTAACGGTGTGCAAAAAGGCGACCGTGTTTGTATTTATATGCCGATGATTCCCGAATTGTCGATTGCGGTTTTGGCTTGTGCCAGAATCGGTGCGATTCACTCAGTAGTTTTTGGTGGTTTTTCGGCAACTTCAATCGCCGACCGTATTAATGATTCGCAATGTGTTGCGGTTGTAACGACTGACGGTGCCGTGCGTGGAAACAAAGCGATTCCTATGAAAGATACTGTTGATGACGCCATGATTGGCTGTCCATCGGTGAAAAAAGTGATTGTTGCTACTCGTACTCGCACGCCTGTAAGTATGATTAAGGGCCGTGATGTTTGGTGGGAAGAAGAAGAAAAACATGTAACAAGCGATTGTTCTGCTGAAGAAATGGACTCAGAAGACCCGCTTTTCATTCTTTATACATCAGGTTCGACAGGAAAACCAAAAGGTGTAGTACAAACTTGTGGAGGATACATGGTTTATGCGGCTTACACATTCCAAAATGTTTTCCAATATAAACCAGGGATGGTACATTTTTGCACCGCAGATATTGGTTGGATAACAGGCCACTCATACATTGTTTACGGACCATTGGCTTCGGGTGCAATTTCGGTATTGTTTGAAGGTGTGCCGACCTATCCAGATGCAGGTCGTTTTTGGGATATTGTAGAAAAACACAAAGTAAATATCCTTTATACCGCTCCAACTGCCATTCGCTCATTAATGGGTTTTGGTTTGGAATATGTAGAAGGAAAAGATTTGAGTTCGCTCAAAGTTTTAGGTTCAGTTGGTGAGCCAATCAACGAAGAGGCCTGGCAATGGTATTCAAAAAATATTGGTAAAGATAAATGTCCAGTAGTTGATACTTGGTGGCAAACCGAAACTGGTGGAATTATGATTTCGGCTTTGGCTGGAATTACCCCTTTGAAGCCAGCTTGGGCATCTTTGCCGCTTCCAGGCGTACAAATGATGTTGGTTGATGAACAAGGAAACGAGATTTTAGGAGGCAATGTCAGTGGAAATCTTTGTATTAAATTCCCATGGCCGTCGATTTTACATACAACTTGGGGCGACCATGAACGTTGCCGTACAAATTATTTCTCGGCGTATCCAAATCTATATTTTACAGGTGATGGTGCGATGCGTGATGATAATGGCTTCTACCGTATAACGGGTCGAGTGGATGATGTATTGAATGTTTCTGGACACAGAATTGGTACTGCAGAAGTAGAAAATGCGATAAATATGCACACTGGCGTAGTAGAAAGTGCCATTGTTGGTTATCCGCACGACATAAAAGGGCAAGGAATTTATGCTTATGTAATTTGCGAAAGTATGGTTCACGACGAGGAATTAACTCGGAAAGATATTCTAGCAACAGTTTCTCGTGTAATTGGGCCAATTGCAAAACCTGATAAAATTCAGTTTGTAACAGGCTTACCAAAAACTCGTTCTGGAAAAATAATGCGACGTATCTTGCGTAAAATTGCAGAAGGAGAAACTTCAAATCTTGGCGATATTTCAACACTTCTCGACCCAACAGTTGTGGAGGATATAAAGAATGGAGCTGAGGCGATGAGATAATAAAAGAAAAGGAAACTACCGTGGCATACCAATTTATTGCAAAAAATTGGTATGCCACGGATAAGTTTTATTTGCATCAGATTTGAAAAATATTGTTAAATTTGCAAAAAGACAAGAAAATGAACTGGCAAGATTATATATATTCCGATGTTGAAATTTTAGGTGGAAAACCTATTATTAGAGGAACTCGACTCTCTATTGAGTTTTTGCTTGGGCGAATGGCAGATGGTTGGACAGAACGAATGATACTCGAAAATTATCCTTGGCTTACCA
>Ga0209189_1002320_pt1 | contig 13389 bp, 7 predicted proteins | sample C_130820_EF_Meta_FD_187308 | JGI IMG/M metagenome (GOLD analysis project Ga0209189, IMG submission 187308) | Freshwater microbial communities from Lake Croche, Canada to study carbon cycling - C_130820_EF_MetaG (SPAdes) (version 3) | ecosystem: Environmental > Aquatic > Freshwater > Lake | place... | reverse complement strand
GATATGCGCTTGCGCCCTTCCGGCAATAAGGCGCCAGCTGCCACGCAATTTTCCGGCTTTGCCGCCTATCAGCGTAGCGAGGCCGAGACATGGGAGCGCATGGCCCTGGTGCGGGCGCGTTATCTTGCCGGTGATCGCACTTTGGGCGATCGTGCGGAACAGGTGATCTGTGAAAGCCTTTCAGCCCCGCGCGATGCCGCCACCATCAAAAAAGAAGCCTATGCCATGCGCCACTTGATTGCGCAGGAGAAAGGTGAGGCCGATAGTTGGGATCTGAAAAATGCCGCAGGCGGGCTCACCGATATTGAATTTTTATGCCAGACGCTTGTTTTGATCAGCGGCGCTCATGGCATGGGCCGTGATCCGCAATCCATATTACACTTTGCGCGCGACCATGCCTTGTTGCCCGCTGATATGGTGGATCCTTTGCTCTCAGCCCATGCCGTCATGCGCGATCTGATGCAATGGGTGCGGCTGACCTTGGGCGATGACAGGCCGGTGCTCGAGGCCTCGCAGGGGCTCAAGCGTCAATTGGCTGTAACCTCGGGTCTGCCGGATTTCAAAGTACTGGCCGGTTTTTTGCACGAGGAGCAAAACAAAGTCAGGCAGATTTTCGAGCGCTTTATGACCGCGTGAGGGCTTATATCAGGCCGCCATTTTGGTGGGCGTGTCACGCAAGGGCAGGCGGACCAGAACGATGGTGCCGGAGCCTTCATTGGAACGGATGCGCAAGCCGCCGCCGTGCAATTCGACGAAAGAGCGGGCAATGGCCAGACCAAGGCCTGATCCTTCGCTGGGTTTGGAGGCATCAAGATCAACCCATGTGAAGGGTTGCGCCAGTTTCGGCAAAGCCTCTTTCGGAATGCCGACGCCGTTGTCCTCGATATAGATATTCAATGCGCCCGACACGATGCGCGAGCGCATGACCACACGACCGCCTGCGGGCGTGAATTTGACGGCGTTTTTCAGCAAGTGCCCCAAAATACGATTGATGGCGCGCGGATCGGCATAAAGCGTGCCGTCGGCCACAAGATCGGGGATCAAGGTCAGGCCCTTGCTCTCTGCTTCCTTGCGCACCGATTCAAAGGCGGATTTCAGCGTCGGATCAATTGGCAGGGTTTCGCGCTCGATTTTGACTTTTCCGGCTTCAAGTTCCGACATGTCCAGAATATCGGCGATCACTGCCAGCAGGGCACTGCCGCTTTTTGAAATATCGTGGCAATAATCACGATATTTGTTATGGCCAAGCGGCCCAAACATTTCCTGTTCCATGATCTCGGAAAAGCCCAAAATGGCATTGAGCGGCGTGCGCAGATCATGGCTCATCTTGGCCAAAAATTCCGATTTCGCACGGTTGGCGCTTTCCGCCTCCGCCATCTGTTCATAATAGCGCTGGACAAGCTCGTTGAGCTCTTCCGCCTGCTTTTCCAACGCATGGCGTGAGCGCTTCAGATCGGAAATCATTTGCGCCTGTCTGCGCTCGGCATCCTTGATTTGTGTAATGTCGGTGGCGACCGACACAAAGCCACCGTCATTGGTCTTTTTCTCGATCAGTTGCAGCCAGCGATTGTCGGGCATGCGGACAATATAATGGCCGTTCAAGGCGGGATTGTCGGATGGCGTATCGGCGGCTGCGTGATGGGTGGGCCGTGTCAGGAAGGGGGCGATGTCCTGATAGGGCGTGCCGCGGCGGGTCATATCGGCGCTGAGATTATGCAATTTCTGGAAGCGGGAATTGCACATCACCATGCGGTTATCCGCATCCCACAACACAAAGGATTCGCCAAAGGCCTCGATGGCCTCGCGCAGGCGCAGATTGGCGGTTTCATTCTCCGCTTCAAGGCGTCGCTGATCGGACATGTCCACCGCAATGCCCACCAGATGCAATCTGTTTTCCTGCTTGTCGAGAATGAGTTGCGCACGGGCGCGCAACCAGACCCATTCGCCATGGGCGCTGAGCAGACGGAAACTGTGATCGACCGTTGTCTCGTGATCGGCGGCCAGTCGTTGCGCGAGGCTGTAGAGATCTTCATCCTCGGGATGGATCAGCGCGTTGATCTCACCAAAGGCCAGAAATTCGCTGTTGCGCTGATAGCCCAGCATTTCATACATCGAATCCGACCAATGCAGCGAGCCGCGCGCTATATCCCAATCCCACAAGCCGCAACGCCCGCGTGACAAAGCGGTGTTCATGCGGGCCTGCATGCGCAAATAGGCATCATCGGCCTTTTTCACCCGCCAAGATTGCCAGAAAAACGCCAAGGCCATGCCGCCTGTGACAAGCAGCGAGACCAAGAGCAGCATGCCCATGGACCAGCTGCGTTCGCGCCAGCGCTGCAAGGCGGAAGAGACAGGTTGCAAAGTGACACTCAAAGCGCCGTTCGAACCGATGCGCCGCGCCATGGCCAATGCTTTGGCACCGTTTGGCAAAACAAGAGCCCCCACGCCCGCATTCTCGGCCATGACCGTCATGGGTTGGGTTTGCCCGAAATAGCTGGTGAGCGCCTCGCCTTTGCCAAGATCGGCGGGCAGGCTTGCAATGATCTGCCCTTGTTCATTGGCGATGACGATTTGGACGCCCTGATCGGTTTTTGATTTCGGCACAATGCGCTGCAATTGCGTGCTGGCTTTAATCGGATCAATGCGGTTATTTGTAAAAGAAGCTGTGAGTTCCGGCTGGACAGCCAGTGAAAGCATCTCGATTTCTGCGGCAGAATCGGCCAGTGTCTCAGCGCGATTGGTCAGGATTTGCAGGGTAAAGCCTGTGACAACGGTCAAGGCGAAAACGCCAAGCAGGCCCGGCGCCAGCTTGCGGAGCAGCGGTTCAGCGGCGCGAAGCCGTTCGGCCAAAGCCTGTGCGGTGAGGGGCTTTTTTTCCCTCGTGCTCTGCACCTCATGAGGGTTGCCCTCAGTGGGTTTGAGCGGTTCACAGGTTTCCGATATGGCTGCGTGTTCACGCGCCATTGTGCCTCCATCAAACAGTCATCACCGCCCAATGCTGCAGATGCACAAAGAGCGAATCAGGTGCATCTGAATCGGTGGGTGCTGATTTGTCCAGAGGTTAATGAATCCTTGCGATCATTTTTTTATTAACCATTGTGGCAAGGCGCTTTAAGGGATTTGGGGGCCTTGGCGTTAACCTTTTCGGGGCTTGTTCTGCCACAGGCCTTTTCATCATTTTAAGCCAAAGAGCGCATCACAATATCGGCCACATCGGCGGAGAGTGAGGAGTGTTCGGAAATGCGGCGCAAGGCCTCGCCCGCTTTCGTGCGGCGGCCCGTTTCATACGAACGCCATGTGCGGAACGCGCTGAGAATACGGGCGGCCACTTGCGGATTGCTGCTGTCCAACCGCACCACGATTTCGGCGAGAAAATCATATCCCGCCCCATCCAGACGATTGAACTGGGTCGGGTTGGACATGCTGAACACGCCGATCAGCGAGCGCACGCGGTTGGGATTGTTCATCGAGAAGCCTGCATGGTTCATCAGGCCTTTGACGCGCTCAAGCGTTGAGGTCTCGGGCAGGCTGGCTTGCAGCGCAAACCATTTATCAAGCGCCAGAGCCTCGTCTTTGTAACGGGCGGCAAAATCCTCAAGGGTGTTTTCGCGTTTGGCATTGGGGATCTGGCACAAGGCTGACAAGGCCGCCATGCGGTCGGTCATATTGTCAGCGTCGTGATAGCATTGTTCGGCCAAAGGCAGGTAGAGATCAGGATTGCCTGCCACCAAGAGATCCAAAGCGGCGTTGCGCAGGGCCCGTTGTCCGGCTGAGCGGGCATCGGGCTGATAAGGCCCCTTCTGTGCCAAAGCCTGATGGGCCTTGAGGAGGGTCGGGGCTATTTGATGCCCGATGGACTGGCGCAAGGCTTTGCGGACGGCATAAACCGCATCGGGATCAATATCGCTTTGGATCTCGCGCCCGATATCGCTTTCGCTCGGCAAGGCAAAAACCTGCGCGACAAAGGCATGGTCGTCGGAACTGGCGATCAGCGCTGCCAAGGTCTCGGCAAAACGCGGATCAAAGGTGATTGTGTCATGCGCTTTGGCTGCGGGGATGGCGTCAACCAGCATGGTCATGGCGACGTTTTGGGCCGATTGCCAGCGGTTGAACGGATCACTATCATATTGAAACAGTGTCAGAAAATCCGCACGCTCGAGATCGCTTTGCAAACGCACAGGCGCAGAAAAATTGCGCAGGACCGAGACAACGGGTTTGTCCTCGACCCCTTCAAAGACCAAGGCGCCCTCCGCCTGATCGAGCACGAAAAGTCCCTCAACTGGATGGGATGCGTGGGGCGCAAGGGTCGGGATTGTGCCGTCTGGGCCGACAAGCCCGTATGAAATGGGCAGGGTCAAAGGCCCTTTTTTGGGCTGCCCCGGAGTGGGGGGCGTTGATTGTGTGAAATGCAGGGTCAGGCGCTTCTCATGAGGCGCGTAATGCTGGCGCAGGGTGAGGAGCGGCGTGCCCGCCTGCACATACCATTGAAAAAAGGCATCGAGACTGCGGCCTGATGTTTCGGCAAAACAAGCGAGGAATTCTTCGACTGTCGCGGCTGTGCCGTCGCAGCGCGAGAGGTAGAGATCCATGCCTTTGAGAAACAGGTCTGGGCCCAAAAGTGTTTTGAGCATGCGGATGATTTCCGCCCCCTTTTCATAAATGGTGGGCGTGTAGAAATTGTTGATTTCCCGATAGGAGGAGGGACGCACGGGATGCGCCAGCGGGCCTGAATCCTCGGAAAATTGCGCAGCCCGCAAAGTGCGGACATCGGAAATCCGTTTGACAGGGCGCGAGCGGGTGTCGGCGGTAAATTCCTGATCGCGAAACACCGTCAGCCCTTCTTTCAGGCATAGCTGGAACCAGTCGCGGCAGGTAATGCGGTTGCCCGTCCAATTATGGAAATATTCATGGGCAATCACCGATTCAATGCCCGCATAATCGCCATCGGTTGCAGTTTCGGGGCTGGCCAGCACATATTTGTCGTTGAAAATATTGAGGCCTTTATTCTCCATGGCGCCCATGTTGAAATCCGAGACCGCCACAATATTGAAGACATCGAGATCATATTCGCAGCCATAGGCCTCTTCGTCCCAGATCATGGCGCGGATCAGTGCATCCATGGCATAGCGTGCGCGCTCTGATTTGCCCGGCTCGACATAAATTCCCAACAACACCTTTTTGCCGGACCGTGTCACGAAATCCTGCTGGATGACATCAAGGCGGCCCCCAACCAGCGCGAACAAATAAGCGGGTTTGGGATGGGGGTCGTGCCAGACGGTGTAATGGAAACCGTCGGGCAAATCGCCGCTGTCTTGCAGATTGCCATTGCCCAGCAAAACCGGCGCCTCGCTTTTGCGCGCCTCGATGCGTGTGGTGTAAACCGACATCACATCCGGCCGGTCGATGAAATAGGTGATGCGCCGGAACCCTTCCGCCTCGCATTGGGTGCAATAGGTGCCGGAGGAGCGGTAAAGCCCCATCAGCTTGGTATTGCTGTCGGGATCAAGGCGGGTTTCAATATCGAGCCTGAATGGCTCTGAAGGCACAGTGTGGATGACCAGCGCCTCGTCCTTGAGTGTATAGGCGGAAGCGTCAAGCGTTGCGCCATCAAGTTTCAATGCGACAAGGGTCAATTCATCGCCGTTGAGAAGTAAAGACGCGCCCGTTTTGCCTTTGGGATTGGCTTTGAGGCTCAGGCTGGCGTGGACCGTGGTTTTTTTGCCATCCAGTCTGATCTGCAAGGAAACCTGATCAATCAGGTAATCAGAGGCTTGGTACTCGGCCAGATGTGTGACTGTTGCCGTCGCATGTCGCATGGAACAAACGCCTATCTCAAAATAAAAACAACGGGGCGATGAGGGCCTGTCTATAGAGGCCACCCCCTCCGCGATCAGGTCTAAGGGGCGTCGGGGGTGCTTCGCAAGGGCTCCGTATGGCTGACAATGCGGGCAATCTGCGGAAACCGAACTTTTGTGTCCTGTTCGAGCCGGTCCACAAGGCTGTGGATGTCTGCAACCGTCAGGGCGGGATCGACGCGGCAGTGATAATTGACGATCAGGCCCTGCTTGTTTTCGCGCACCCTGACATTATGGATGTCGGTGATTTTGGCGCAGGCCTGTTCGGTCAAACTGGCCGTAATCGACTGCCGGATCTCATCGGGTGCATCAACGCCTTCAATCAAAGCAACCGTCAGCGGCTCGATATGGGTTTCCACTTCGGTTTTATCACCAAATTCATGTTTGATCGCCGCTTCGAGACGCGAGGCAATGGCATGGGCCGCCCCCAGACTCATGCGGGCATCCACCTCGATATCAAGGCTGATGGACAAGCTCTCGCCCAGACTCTGGACGGTGACATGATGGACAGGCACCCTTCTATGCGCGGCAATCAGCAAGATGCGTTCCAGCACGCTCTCCTCGTCCAAAGCCACGGGAATGGTGGACAAGGTCAGATTGATTTCGGGATAAAGCGCGCATGCCGTATCAAGTACCTGATTGCGGATGCGGGCGACGCGGTCATGGGATGCGGTGCGGGCTACGCCGATGGTGGCTTCCGCAAAGAGATTGGCGCCGCCCGCCCTGATTCGCAGCGACTCGATTTTGACAACGCCCGCAATCCGTTCAATCGCCTCGCGCAAATGCTGGCTGGCTCCGTCGGGGGCGGCATCGATCAGGGTATCAATGGTCCGGCGGCCCAATTTAAATCCGGCAATGGCAATAAACAGCGCCACGCCCAAAGCGGCGAAGGTGTCGGCCTGTTTGAAGCCATAGGCGGTGGCGGCAAGACCGATCAGCACCAGCACCGAGGACACCATGTCGGAAGCGAAATGCAGGGCATCGGCGGCCAGTGCCTCGCTGCGTGTCTCTTTGGCAATCCGCGACAAAGACCGCCAGCGGTTGAGATCAACAACAATCGACACCAGCAAAACCCCGAAGGCCAGAGGAGAGGCGTCCACCAGAGCCGTTTCAAGCCCCAACCGGTGATAGGCCTCGTAAAGCACCACGCCCGACAGCGCCATCAACAGGCTGGTTTCGATCAAAGCGGCGAGCGCCTCGATTTTCCCGTGGCCGTATTGATGATCGTCATCGGCGGGTTTGTCGGCGGCCTTGATGGCAAAATAGGTGATGATGGTGGCGCCGGTATCAAGGAGGGCATGGCCGGCTTCCGAAATCAAAGCGAGGGATCCCGACAGCAATCCCGCCACCAATTTGCCGATGGTCAGGGTCATGCTGGCAATAATTGACCAGAATGCGGCTTTTTCTTTAATATTCTCGGTCATGATCCCTGTTTCCGTCATAGGAGGTTGGTATAGCCAATCAACCCTTTACAGGCAAATGTCACGAAACAATGACAGTTGGGCTTGAAGGCGCAGGCAAAGCACGGCAAGTTGGTTTTATACTTGAGGAGGAAGACAATGGAATATCTGCACACAATGGTCAGGGTTGGAAATCTCGACAACGCCCTTGATTTCTTTTGCAACAAAATGGGCATGACCGAAACGCGCCGCCTTGAAAACGCGACCGGCCGCTTTACTCTGGTTTTTCTGGCAGCATCTGACGACCTTGACGAGGCCCGCCAGTTTAAAAAGCCGGTGCTGGAACTCACCTATAACTGGGACGAGCATGAATATAGCGGCGGACGCAATTTCGGCCATCTCGCTTATCAGGTCGACAATATCTACGAGTATTGCCAAAGCCTGATGGACAAAGGCATCACCATCAATCGTCCGCCGCGTGATGGCCGCATGGCCTTTATCAAATCACCCGATGGCATTTCCATCGAGCTCTTGCAAAAAGGCGACAGTCTGCCGCAAGCCGAACCGTGGCTGTCCATGCCCAATACCGGCACTTGGTAAGAGCGCCTTCGCATGGCCGGTCGGGGATTAAGATTTTTACGGCGTGGACGTCTCGTTGAAATCGAGGCGTTTGATCCGCACACCACCATCTTGGACTGGTTGCGTCTTGAAGAAGGGGCAACCGGAACCAAAGAAGGATGTGCGGAAGGCGATTGCGGTGCCTGCACCGTGATTTTGGCGCGTCATCACTCCGGCCAGCTTGTCTATCATCCCGTCAATGCCTGCATCCATTTATTGGGCCAGATTGACGGGGCCGAACTCATCACCATCGAGGATCTCGCGCAAGGGGCGGCGTTGCATCCCGTGCAAGAGGCCATGGTCGCCCATCATGCCTCGCAATGCGGGTTTTGTACGCCGGGCGTGGTGATGAGCTTGTTTGCGCTTTACCATCAAGAGGGGCCGGTTGACCACGCCAAAGCGCAAGCGGCACTGTCAGGCAATCTCTGCCGCTGCACGGGCTACCGGCCGATCCTTGATGCGGCTGTGTCGGCCTGTGCAGGCGAGCGGCTCGACCGGTTCACCGAAACAGAACCCGTCAGTCTGCAGGTCTTGTCAGCGCTTGATGATGAAGAGGATGTCTTTGTCGGTGACGGGCAGCGGTTTTTCGCAGCGCCCCGCAGCGAGGCCATGTTGTCGGCATTGATCGAGCGCTTTCCAGAAGCCCGCCTTGTGGCGGGGGCCACCGATGTCGGGTTGTGGATCACCAAAGAATTGCGCATTTTGCCGCAGGTGATCTGGCTGGGCCGCGTGCGCAGTCTGGGCCAGATTGTCCAAGGCGTGGATCGTCTGGTGTTGGGGGCATGTGTGCCACTCGCCGAGGCCATTCCTTATTTGTCGCGGCTTGATCCTGATTTCGAGGGCCTGATGCAACGCTTCGGGTCGGAGCAGATCCGGCATGTCGGTACCATCGGCGGCAATCTCGCCAATGGCTCGCCGGTCGGGGATTTGGCGCCTGCCTTGATTGCCATGGGGGCTGTGCTCGAACTTGTGAAAGCGGGTGAAGCGCGGGCTTTGCCCCTTCAGGATTTTTTCAAGTCCTATGGACAGCAAGACCGGCAGGCGGGGGAATATGTGCGGGCCGTGCATATTCCGCGCTTGAGCGAGGGCATGCATTTCCGCGCTTTGAAAATCTCCAAACGCTTTGATGAGGATATTTCCGCGGTCACCGGTGCCTTTTGTGTGACCTTGGAACATGGATTGATTGCCGAGGCGCGGCTCGCTTATGGCGGCATGGCGGGCATTGCCAAACGCGCGACCCATGCCGAAGCCTTTTTGAAGGGACAACCGATCGGGTCCGCGGCGACATGGAAACAAGCCGCAGACCGCCTGACGGAGGATTTTACGCCCTTGAGCGATCATCGCGCTTCGGCCCATTACCGGATGCAGGCGGCGCGCGGTATTTTGATCAAGGCCTTGGCGGAGATGGCGGGCTTGCCTGCCGCCTCCACGCGTATTCATCCGCGCATCGCTCCTGATCTCGAGCCACAGGGAGGCGGACCCGATGCCTGAAACGCCTCCGACCCATGATGGCAGCCTGGCCCGCTCCTCTGTGCAGGCCCAGCAAGATGGCGCCCATAAAGGCCATGTGCATCAGCCTTTGCCGCATGACAGTGCCGAACACCATGTGCGCGGATCAGCGCCGTTTCTCGATGATTTCAGAGCGCCGTCCGGCTTGTTGCATCTGGCGGTCGGCGGATCGCCGGTGGCTTGCGGACGCATTACGAGGCTCGATCTCGTCAAGGTCGAGCAGGCCGAAGGGGTTGTGGCGGTTTTGACGTCGAATGACATTCCGGGCCGCAATGATATTTCATTGGGCCATGGCGACGAGCCTTTGCTGGGCTCGCAAACCGTGATGTTTTTTGGCCAGCCTTTGTTTGTGGTTGTTGCGAAAACGCGTGATCTTGCCCGCCGTGCCGCCCGTTTGGCTGTCATTGAGATTGATGCGGAGACGCCGCTTGTCACAATCGAGCAGGCCGAACAGCAGGGCAGTAAAGTGCTGCCGGATTTTCATTTCGGTGTGGAAGACAATGCCCCGCCGCTGGCGCTGGCGGACATGCGCCTGAGCGGCCAGCAGCGGATCGGCGGACAGGAACATTTTTATCTGGAAGGCCAGATTGCCATGGCCGTGCCGGGTGAGGGGCGGGAGATGCAGGTCATCAGCTCCACCCAGCACCCTGCCGAGGTGCAGCATTGTGTGGCGCGGGTGCTTGATCTGCCCGAGGCTTTGGTGAACTGCGAGATACGGCGTCTGGGCGGCGGCTTTGGCGGCAAGGAGACGCAGGCGACGCAATGGGCGGCCTTAGCGGCTTTGGCGGCGCGTCATACAGGGCGGCCGTGCAAGATCAGGCTTGATCGCGACGAGGATTTTGTTCTGACCGGCAAGCGCCATGATGCGCGGGTGGATTGGGAGGTTGGCTATTCGGCCAATGGCCAGATCACCGCCATTGATTTGAATTTTCTGGTGCGTTGCGGATGTTCGGTCGATCTCAGCCAAGGGGCTGTCGACCGCATGATGTTTCATGCCGACAATGCCTATTTTCTGCCCTCCGCGCGGATCGGGTCGCAACGCCTGCGCACCCATACGGTTTCCAATACCGCCTTTCGCGGTTTCGGTGCCCCGAAATCCGTGCTGGCCATCGAGACGGTGATGCAGGCGGTCGCTGCCAAAACGGGGCAAGATCCGCTTGATGTGCGCAAGGTCAATTTCTACGGGCATAACGGCACCTTGACGCCTTATGGCATGCAGGTGGAGTCCTCCGTTACGGGTCGGCGGATCATCGAGCAATTGGAAAAGACTTCCGATTACCGCGCTAGGCGGCAGGAGATTGCACGCTTTAACGAGCAGTCGACCATCCTCAAAAAAGGCTTGGCACTGACCCCTGTGAAATTCGGTATTTCCTTTACCCAGACCCATCTCAATCAGGCCGGTGCGTTGATCCATCTTTATCCCGATGGCAGCGTGCATCTCGCGCATGGCGGCACCGAAATGGGGCAGGGCCTTTTTCAGAAAGTGGCGCAAATTGTTGCCGATGAATTGGGCGTGCCTTTGGCAGCCATCCATCATGCGGCGACACGCACCGATAAAGTCCCCAATGCCTCCCCCACCGCCGCCTCTGCCAGTTCCGATCTCAACGGCATGGCCGCGCGCAATGCAGCGCTGACGATCAGGTCACGGCTTGCAGCCTTTCTGTCTGAAAAATTTTCCTGTTCCACCGTCGAGATCCAGTTTGCGCATGGGCAGGTGCGGGTCGGGGAAGAGACATTGTCTTTTGCGGATGTGGTCCGCATGGCCTATCAGGCACGCATCCAGCTGTCTGCGACCGGATTTTACAAAACCCCGAAACTGGATTGGGATCGGGCGCGCAAAAGCGGACGGCCCTTTTATTATTTCGTCTGGGGGGCCGCATGTTCCGAAGTCGTGATTGACACCATGACGGGAGAAAACAAAGTGCTGCGGACCGATATTGTGCAGGATGTCGGGCACTCGCTCAATCCGGCCCTTGATCTGGGGCAGATCGAGGGAGCCTTTGTGCAGGGTCTTGGCTGGCTCACGACCGAAGAGCTTGTCTATGATCAGCATGGCCGCTTGCGCACCCATGCGCCCTCTACCTATAAAATTCCGCTGGCCAGCGATGTGCCCGATCAGTTCAACGTGGCCTTGTGGCAAGAGCCCAATGACGAGGCCACGATCTACCGGTCCAAAGGGGTGGGCGAGCCGCCTTTGATGCTGGCTGTGTCGGTTTTTTGTGCCTTGATGGATGGCATCGGATCGCTTGCGCCGGGCAAGCCAGTTCATTTGGATGCGCCTGCCACACCCGAGGCTATTTTGCGCGCCGTGGATGCCATGACCGGTCAAAGCGGGGGGGCTGTATGAGCCTTTCATCACCACCTTTGACCCCTGAAGATCAGGCAGCCCTTGCGCAGGCTATTGCGCTGTCACGCCGCCATATGCAGGCCAATGACGGTGGTCCGTTTGGTGCCGTCATCATGCGAGGCGGGCGCGTGCTTTCCGAGGGATGGAACAAAGTCACCTCAAAGCTTGACCCCACAGCGCATGCGGAAGTGGTGGCTATCCGCTTGGCCTGCGAGGCGGTGGGGGATTACAGCCTGAAAGGCGCTACGCTTTACAGCAGTTGCGAGCCCTGCCCGATGTGTCTCGCCGCAGCCTATTGGGCGCGCCTTGACCGGATTGTCTATGCCAATACCCGCGAGGATGCAGCCGCCATCGGCTTTGATGATGCCTTCATTTACGAGGAATTGCCGAAAGCCCCGCAGGCGCGGGCCATGGTGATGCAGCATGTGCCTTCCCATGAAGCGCAGTCCGTGTTTGCAGAATGGGATGCAAAGACAGACAAACAACGCTATTGAAGAATAAACGCAGGCAAAGACAGGAAGAAACAGAATGCTTTTAGGCGTCATTGCGGATGATCTGACAGGGGCCACGGATGTGGCTTTGATGTTGTCGCGGGAGGGCATGCGGGTGGTGCAGACCGTTGGCGTGCCTGCCAAGGGCCAGCCCCTGCCGGAAGCGGATGCGGTGGTTGTGTCGATGAAATCGCGCACCAATCCGGTTGATGAGGCGATTGAATGGTCTTTGCAGGCCTGTGAGGCCTTGTTGGCGTCGGGTGCCAAACAGATTTTGTTCAAATATTGCTCCACATTTGATTCAACCGATCAGGGCAATATCGGCCCTGTGGCCGATGCGTTGATGACGCGTCTGGGCAGCCGCCTGACTGTAGCCTGTCCGGCTTTTCCGGAAAACGGACGTTCGGTCTATCGCGGGCATTTGTTTGTCGGTGATGTGCTGCTCTCTGACAGTCCGATGAAAGACCATCCTTTGACGCCGATGCGCGATGCCAATCTTGTGCGGGTTTTGCAACGGCAAACCAAAACACCCGTGAGGCTCGTGGCCCAACCGATTATTGCCCAAGGGGCGCAAGCCGTGCGCGATGCCCTGCACGCTTTGAGCAAAGACGGCCCTGTGATGGTGGTGGCTGATGCGATCAGCAATCAGGATTTGCGGATTTTAGGCGAGGCCATGGCGGATGAGATGCTGCTGACCGGCGGGTCTGGCATTGCGTTGGGATTGCCCGATAATTTCCGCCGTGCGGGTTTGCTGGCAGCTAATAAAACCACGTCCTCCTTTTCGGCGCCCAAAGGTCCTGCGGTGATTTTGTCGGGCAGTTGTTCGGCGGCCACCAATGGGCAGGTTGCCTATGCCAAGGCACAGGGCGTGCCCTCTTTGGGGCTCGATCCCTTGGCAATCGCCGAGCAAAAACAAACCGTCGCCACTGTGCTCGATTGGGCGCGGGTGCATCTGGGTGACAAGCCCTGTCTGATTTATTCAACCGCCACACCCGATGCCGTCAAACAGGTGCAGGAGCGGCTGGGGCGTGATCAATCCGGCCAGCTGATCGAGCATCTTCTGGCGGGGGTCGCCCATGCCTTGTTTGAGGCCGGTGCGCGGCGCTTTGTGGTTGCGGGGGGTGAAACCTCTGGCGCGGTTGTGCAGGGCTTGGGCGTATCTTTGCTGG
>Ga0209189_1002318_pt1 | contig 13396 bp, 19 predicted proteins | sample C_130820_EF_Meta_FD_187308 | JGI IMG/M metagenome (GOLD analysis project Ga0209189, IMG submission 187308) | Freshwater microbial communities from Lake Croche, Canada to study carbon cycling - C_130820_EF_MetaG (SPAdes) (version 3) | ecosystem: Environmental > Aquatic > Freshwater > Lake... | reverse complement strand
AACCATAAACATACTGAGGCGGCGCATTACATGGAACGTATTTGGGGAGCACTCTATTACCCATATGCAGAAGGCGTCTTTCATCATTTATGATGCTCCATGCCTTCGATAGTACTCTTTACACCCTGTGTGACCACAAGAGGGTCTTCAAAACAGTAGGCCTTGTGAGTATCAAAGGTGCGATTAATCTGGGCATCGATTTGGTCTGTCATATGCTCGAGAAACCCATAGAGAAATCTGACATACTTTTCTTTAATGAGATAGCCCCAGGTGCCGAAGTTTTTCGTGGCCGTTGGATCGACCTCTAAATGAATAATACCATGCCCTATGTGTTTTCCGATCGGATACATTTTCGACATATAGACAATATCCCAATCATGAGGAACGTATTTTAGACGTTGTTCAAGGTCGGATGAAAAGGTTGGTGTAATGACCGCATCATCCTCAAAGATAAGATACTGAGTCTCAGGGCCCTTCGCCTTAGAAAGAATATCCTTATAGAGGTTTCTATGAGAAAGGAAGCAGCCGATAGCACCAAGATTATGCGGCTTCGACCCTTCCTTTCTTGATTGAAAGAGGGCACGACCGATTCCAAGTCTAGGAAGAGTATCTAGATTTAACTCCAGGCCATTCACTGCGGAATATGGCTGGTATTTCACAAGGGCGGCATTCAAGGAATCAGTTGTTCGCTTGAATCTTTCAGAGGTGGTATCTAAGGTTATGACATATGTATCGCGCTCGATTTGACCACCTCCCCGCTGAGCCCGGACTGTTTTATTTCTCCTACGAAGAGCCCTTCGCGTTTTTACGCGCATCCCTATTGGGTAATCATATAAAATTGAGCATGGACCGCCTTCGAATCAAGGCACCCATGGCAGAGACAGCACCCCACTATCTGAGCACACGCGCGAACTGGGAGGCGGCGGCCAATGAGACCGGCGCCTCTCTCGAATCCGCCGTCGCCGGTACTCTTCGTGCCTATCTTGATGAGACCTATCCCGGACAGTTCCGGGTGGATTCGCACCCAACGGACTTCAAGCAACTGTATCTAGAGGAGGACCGTCGCAAGTCACCTGAGGCCTACGTGAAGCCGGCTGCACCTGTGGCAGGTGATATCTGGTATGACGAGGGGCGCCAGACCTTTCTCGTGCAGGGTGCTAAGTCGGTCGCCGTCGCCCAATGCGGATGTGTTCCCGATACGAAGATAACCTGCTTGGCCACCAAGAAGGCCTATTGCATCGAGTGCAAGGCCCAGAATGACGCCGGCAATGCCCACGAGCGCGCCTGTAAGTTCGCGACGCCCTCTATGATCGCGGCCATGCAGCGGAAAATGGGGGTCGACTACCACCCTATTGGATACCTCTTCTCAGGCGACCTGGTCACCAAGAAGAAGTATGTGCTCGAGCTCCAACTCTCCTTTGGCTTCGCGTCCAGTCACCTCGTGCTTTGGCCAAAGGCGCGCCCGGCCGCACAGCTCGCAGCCTGGTTTGAGGCCACGATTAAGCCGCTCCTTATTTAGATGGAGCCGCTGGCCCCCGATGTATACGGTGTCTTCGGGCACGGATGCGATATTTTAACTGGAGAGGCCGGGGAAAATCTACCCGTGCCACAAGGGATTATATATGTGACAATCGCCATATGCGGACTCGTATCAATCGATCTCGTAAAACTCATGTACGCCTTCGAGGATACGAGTATCTGGCCGGCACTAAGAGATCCAATAGGCAATCAGGAGATTTTACGCCAGTTTTTTGAAGATAGGGCCCTCATGGAAACTAATCTGCAGATTCATAAGCACGGGGACACTTATGTTGATTCTATAAATACCCTATTTTACAACGGGAGTCACCATGTATATAAGAGTGGTCTATATCGCCTTGGCGAGTTTCAACCCGTTCGCAGTGATGTAGACTACGGGGCTGTGAACGCGGCGGGTGGAGAGCGTATAGCGGTCGCTCAACCGTATATGGAAGCTGAAATGCGCGCAATCTATAATGGATCACGGATACAGCCTCAGGTATACGGTCCCTTTCGAACGGCGGATGAATTTAAGGCAGCGAATAATATGGGTATCCGAATGAGTGAGTTGTTTCATATGATGCGCGCATCAGATCAAAATCGGCCCTTCATCTTTTATAACTTTGCCTGCAGAACCGTGTGCGGAGGATATAATGCGGCAACCCAGGGTCGCTCCTTAGCGAGAAGAGCTAGAAACTTAACGGCTAATATGTTGCGGGATAGAATGTACGTGCCCGACGTTGATGCACAGGTCGCGAGCGCCGATAGTGTTCTGAAGGCTGGCGCGGCTCACGTGAATCTAGTTACATGGGTCGCTAGAAAACGGGCAGTAGAAGCGGACAGACGCTTGCACTTTTCAATGCGAGCGGCTCAGAGCGCTTCGCGCACCAGAAAACGTATGAACGCGTATTTATCACAAAGAAGGAATGCAAGAAATGCGCGCAGATCAAAATCAAAAGGTCCGAAGCGTGCGAAGTCCTCAAGCAGAGCGTCAAGCAGGGTATCAAGAGGTCCACGCAGTCGCTAAAATTGAGGGTGCGCGGTTAAAGTATAAAACACACCACCATGAACGTCCCATTTCCGAACGACTTCGGCGTCAACTCAGAGTCTTTCCGGATTATGGTCGATCACGCGCATCATGGTGATCGGCGGGCGGCCATGGCAGTCGGCCAGTGCTACATTCTTGGAGATACACTGCCGTGTCGCACCTGGTATATGCGCCACTTCTATCCCGATATGATCGTGCAGGGTCTTAATAACAATATGATGAATACTATGATAAATAACATTTATGCGGAACAGAATCTGTTCCTAGGGAATGGAGTATACAATCATAATCAGGTCCAGGAGGGATAAACGGCAATAAGCGGCGAGCGGCAATAAGCGGCGAGCGGCAAAGTTGACACCACATTTTTACGAGATCTATGGCATGGCAACACAAGGAGTGAAATACATCGGCAGCAAGGCTGCCCTTCTCGATGAGATTGTATCTTTCGTAGAAGAGTTCTGGACCGGAGGACCCGCCCGACTATTGGACGTCTTTACTGGCACGACACGCGTGGCCCAGACTTTCCGGGCAAAAGGATGGACGGTGGCCTCCAGCGATCTCTCTTGGGCTGCGGAGGCCTATGCGCACGCCTTTCTGGTTCGCACGGCCGAGTCAGGAGCCCGGGTCCCCGGACTGATTGCCGAGCTTCGAGCGATTCCGGCGGCCGCCGATTGGATCACGAAGTCCTATTGCGACGTGATCGCAGCCGACGGCGGCGTTGTCAAGATGTGGACTCCTGCGAACGGCGGCGTCGCGGATGCTATGCGGAATCAGATCGCGGCCTGGAGATCGTCGAAGCGAATCACGTATCACGAGTCGATGATCTTGGTAGCCTGCCTGATCTTTGCTCTCGATCGAGTCGACAGTTCCGTAGGAGTCCAGCAGGCGTATCTGAAGGACTGGGCAGCGAGGGCAAAAACGCCGCTTGATCTGAAGGATCTCCCCTTTCCTGACGGGCCTCGGGGCTCCCATAATGTCGGAGATGCTTTGAAGATCGTATACGGCGAGTGTGACGTGGCCTACGTGGATCCGCCCTATTCGCCACACTCTTATGCGACGTACTACCACATCTGGGACAGCATAACGCGCTGGGATAAGCCGGCGGTCGGGCTCAAGACCAATCGGCGGGCCGATCGCATCAGCGGCGCAGGCTTCGATGAGAAGATGCACAGCCCATGGAATAGCAAAAAGGAGGCTTTGGCGGCCTTCTTGGAGCTCGTTGAGCGGCTACCGGCGAAGGCGGTGGTCGTCAGCTACAGTGATGAGAGCCTAGTACCCCTAGAGAAGCTGGAGGCGGCCTTGAAGGAACTATATACCGTGCATAAGAAGGTGATACCCTATAAACGGAATATTATGAGCCAGATTGGCAATGCGGAGGCGGCCATCACGGCTGGCGCAACAGCCAAGACAGAGAATCACGAGATTCTGCTTTGGATTGATAAGGTCAGCGTGCCTTGACGGTAAGGGGGTACTTAACTTTAGCACAACACGTTATATTCCATAGATAGATAGGAGTGTTCGAATACAGGTCATACACTCCGTGAAAGCAATGAACATTTTTCCAGCGATTTTTATGGCTCGCTGCATAGGGTCCTTGAGATGTGCGATCGCCATCCGGAGATCTGCTTTACCATATAGGGCTGGAAGAGCATCTAGAGGCGGACTCTCCAGACCCTTCGACTCATTGACCATATGGTGGAGGCGCCAGAACCAATCTCGGACAAATGCCCTGAGTTCTTGATACGGAAGAGTTTTCAGGGGTATTGTGACAGGATTCTCCTTTAAAAAAACCTCGTAATGTTCCTTACAGGAAGGACAGGGGATCATCTTGCCCACTTTCACAAAGAGATTGGCCAAGGAGCGGCGTTCGTCGGCCTGATATTGCGGAAAAGAGCAGGACCCGACGCGTTCAGCGATGCCGTGTAACAAGGTCCATAGGACTGGACCCCATTCCTTGGCCTCCGGATAGGTTTGGTAGGGGAGTTTGCATTTACATGGCATGGGGAGTGCCTTTAGATATAAGGGGCAGGTTATCTGTCCGCGTTTTTCCGCGGCCCTTTTTAGATGGAAAAGGCGATAAAGGAGCTATTCTTGATTCTACAGAAAGCAGATTCACTTTTTATAGATTATATCCAACGTGAAGCTCTACCGATCAAAAACTGGCGCGGCCTTCCAGCACCTATTACCGAAGACTTGCAAGATAAACTAAAAGGTTGTATTGGAACCCATTCCAATAGTATATCCTATGCGATTAAAGATGCGATGCAGTCAAATAACATCTTTATGAATAAAAAGGGGACGGGACCCGATGAGATGCTTTTAGTATCTGGTAGATATAAGGCCGCCTTATTCAAAATGACCGCTATGACGCATGAACCTGCTTGCGAATATAGTGTCCTAGGTGGTAAGTTTCGAATGGTGAAACTCGCAGCTAGCGCGAAACAAATATATGAGGAACTTGTCAAGGTTAGCGCTTCGCTTCCAAAGGGTGATAATGATAGTGTAGCAAAAGTGATTGCAGAAGTTATCGCAACTGAGCAAGCGAAGCACGCTGCAGCCGGTGTTGGAATTGCGAATCATCGCCGTCGTGGTGGTGGAAAGACGCGGAGACACCGAAAGAGGGATACGAGACGCCGCTAGACACAACAGCTATCAAGTTCTTCAGCAGATCTTTCTATGCTTCCAGTTTTACATAACTGGAAGCATAAGAAGCTAACTAAGACAGCATCGAGGGATAGGCCAAGAAGCCCCATTAGGAATAGGAAGTCGAATGGGTAGCGCGGTTCCAGACTTTTAAACATTCCATATAGCCCTCCTGTAAATAGGGCCGTGGACACAAGAAACGATATGGCCAGAAAACATAGACTTCTTGCACCTTTCATGACAGTGTTATGGGTCCGGCGATACACAATTTTCCCCCAATCAATCAACGCGCGACTTCGAGCGGAGATTATAGTCATGCTCAGGCCGCTTCGACGGGCTCAGATCAAGGATAGGAAACTTATACTTATCAAAAAGAGTCCGAAACGACGGCGTTACCTCGGGCGACTCCGGAATCGTCGGCTGTTTGCACATGTACTTGGCAACAAATCGCAAGAAGCACTCGAGCATGCTATAAGCTTGTTAGACCGACGGCGTTTAGACCTCTGATTCCTCTATAAGATGTTCGACTCGCAGCTGAATATGGGAATCAAAGGGGTGCTTGAAGAGGAGCCAGTCCCAGAAACTGCTCGACTTGTGTCTAGCCACGTCATTCAAGGAGACTGGCACATAGATGCATACGGATTTATAGATGAAGGTGAAATCTCCGAAGGTCGGTGCTTGACTAAGTTCCATGGTGGGATTTCGGTTGGGAGAATGCTTTTCAATTTTTAGGCATCACACAGTTGCAGCCCCATAATAAAGCGGGACCCCTTTGGCCAGGCCGATTCCTGAAAGAGGTCCTCGCGGAAGCCCCGAATGGCGCGCTCTCCGAAATCCGGCTTCGCCTTCTCAATCAAATCCTTCAGCTCGGCCTGCGTCCCTGGCTCGACCTTGGCCACTGTGAGAAGCCACTTCACGAACTCCTTTTGCTTCTCATCGCAATCAGAGAGGCGATCCTTTTTGAAGACAGCGGTGGCTAGTTCCGTGTCCATCTCGGCCTGGACTTGCTCGACATTATCACCCATCGCTACCCGTAGAAGGGTCTGGAGCTGCGCCTCCGACTCCAAGATATAACTGTGAAACTCGGTGAACATGGTGTCCATGCGGCGACGATGTCCGACTAGAGAGTTCTTATGCTTGACGATTCCGAGACTGTGTGACCTGAGAAGATTCGTGATCAGGAGGCCCTTGGCCTCCAGAGCTCGGATGGCCGCCGTCTCCTCCTTCACCGGCTTCGCCATGGCCTCTACCGTCTCAAACAAGGGGCGCAAGGCCTGTAGATAAAAGACGGGGTCGTCCCGGGCCACAAGATTCGATATGAAGAGAATGAAGCGGCCGTCCTCGAGAAACTCGACATCGATGTCGCCGCCGCGGCACTTTCCGACGATTCCCGTGCGCAGACTGACGAGGCAGCCCCCGAGAACGTCGGGATGTAGGCGCAAGTCGCGACGGAACTTCTCGACCTCCTCGCTGGACACCATGCGCGTATAGTTCTTGGATTCCCAGAAATAGGGGGCCGTGCCGCGAGTCATCCGAATATCGGCTGTCTGGGCCTCCTTCGCCACGACCTGGATATCACAATCGAAGGCCTTCTTCAAAAGCCCTTCCATCATCGTTTCACCAAAGGCGCCCTTTTCCTTCGAGGAACTGAAGGTGCGCGTAATCGAGTTCTGGAGACCGTCGACCTTCGACGACACCGTGTCCATCTGCTTCTCCAGCGTCTGCTGGAGTTGGCGAATCTGCTCATCCTTCAGCTTCACAAGGTCTTCGAACTGCCCCTTCAGCTCGGCCTTTACGGCAGAACGGAGATCGGACGCTTCGGCCTCCATGGCGGCGACACGGTGATTCGCTGCGCGCAAGGCCTCCTCGGCCTTCACCTTTTCGCTGAGAAGGCGGGTGGTATCGGACCGAAGGCGCGTCTCAAACTCGGCAGTGGCCGATGCAAGAACTTCGGCGTGCGTTTCGGAGCGAACGGCGTCCAGAGAGCGCTTCTGAAGATGGAGAAAGGCATCGGCCCCGAATCGGAGCGCGAGGCCAATGGCCTCTGGGCTCGTATCGGCTGCAATGTAGAAAGTAGGAATATCATAATCGTTTGGTACATCAAGATGTATCAGACGATGCATTACATATATATGGTGCGAAAGCCTTAGACGCCTGAGGCCAAAAAAGAGCCCCACCAACTGAGAGGTGTATCGCCGACCGACCCACCTTGGCACAGACTCATAAAGGCCAGAGATGATAACTCCGGCTCATCAACAAAGGTGTGGCCGTAGAGCCATGGCTGCGACCTACACCAGGCCAGATCATCCGATAAGATATAAACATGAATCGACTTTTTTGACGTGAGGTTCGCGATGACCGATTCGTAATGGGCTGGAGGCTTATCGCGAGTAACGTAGACGAAGGCGGCGCGCTTTCGCAATTGAAGATTATACTTTGTTATAAGCTGTAGACGAATCGTGTGCAGAGATGCGAGGAGCTCCTGCTTCAAAAAAGGTAGAACCGGCGTCAGAGCCGGCAAGTATTGAAAGTGGCCTTGGCAAAACAGCACGCCCATCCCGCGGAATCTCTCGGGGGTCCATGGTTCGGTTGTCGACTGTTGTATATATACATTCGTAGACATCATAGTTATTTGTGGTAAGCTCTTAATAAAGAGTATTGGGCGATAGTCGACGCCTTCTGACAACGATAGATAGAGTCCACCACCCAGAGTACTGGATAGAGCTCTTCCTGCCGCATACTGAAAGAGCTGTTGCCCAAGAGACCCATTTAGACTCATTATGACGCCGCTTGACATTCTTGTCACACCCTAATAGAATGAACTTTAAGTTATTCATGAACATGGAACGCAGAGCACTTTATATTATTCTCCTATCCCTCGTTGGTATTCTCTGGTATGTATGTGTATGGGGCATCTTTGAAGGATTGATTGATACTATTGAAACAAAGTATAGGATTGACAGGATATATCAATATACTTATATTATAGCGACCATACTTCTTATTATTGTAATCCATCCAAAGATTTTGGATATCTTATGAGCGCGGTTTTTCCAAAATTTACAACAAGGTTGCCAAACCGTTCAGCATAACAAAGGATGCCTGTCACCCGTTCCCAGAATGCTGAGATGCTCAACGCCGCCGCCACGCTCGTCACGCTGAAGTACTCGAAGGCCACGGGGAGCAAGTCCGGATCGAAGGTCGATGCGCGCCCTATGCGCCGCGCGGCGATCGTCGCTCGTCAGCTGATCAAGCTGTGTGCCTCGTCGGACAACGAGGATTATTCTCAGTGAGCGGACAGCGACATTGACTACACATTCCAACACTCTTAAAAAAGGCGTCGACAATCGGCTTACAGTCCTCACACGGATCATAGAAATGGGCAGTTTGAGTATTCCAGAGCGATAGGATAGAAAGTTCTTTAGGGATTCCACAGGCGATGCAGAGATTTTTTTCGGCGACCTGGGCCTCCCAGGCGACTACATAGGCGGCCTGGCATGTCTCACAGTTGCATTCACAGGATCCCTTGCAGGGTACTACAGGACACGTGCACCCGGATACATCCATCTGTATGAAAGACTCGTAGGACTTTAAGTAAATACCGCCTCGACTAACTCGATCAATGTGTGCTGGCGAACGCCAGGAGCACTCGTGTCGAGCGCAGCCTTTAGAGTATCATCCAGGCGAATATACAGACCGTTCATCTGTAGGCGATTGCGTTCCACATAGGCCGCAATCAAATCGAGCGCGGCGTCCCGAGTAATCTTTCCATCCGGCGTCAGGTTCTCTTGGCCACAGAACTGCTTGAAGGCCTTATTGCAGACTCGGAGCTGGTTTCCACTTTGCGCGAGCTCGAGAAATAGTTTTGTAGAATCCGTTCGAGGAATATGCTGAAGAACATCCTGAAGGCCAAGAGACTTGAGAAGAAGCGTGGTCAAGGAGGGGTGATCGATTTCTGCAAGAATCGCGGCAGCCAGGACCTCATTCGGAGGGGGCGTGAAAGGAATACCGGATTCCTGGAGAAAGACGAGGAGATCAACGACGCGACCAGTAGGAGTGATCTGGAAGGCCATGGCTAACTATTTCTATAGGGTGCGCGAACTCAATAATTTTATTGGGATGTTTGGCAGTAACATAAAAAATAGGTTGTTTCAAAGGGGTACTTGGATTAGTTGTAGAAGGTGTGAGTGCCCTGCTTGCGACTCGAGGTCAGCGGAGGCATGTCGGCGTAGTCATCCTCCTCATAAATCGGCAGCGGCCGATGCTTGCGGCAGTGGTGCTCGGGCCACATATACATAACGTGCTCCAGCGCCTCGTGAATCAGCGAGGCATTGTTCTGCAGATCAGCCGCCTTGATCAGAATCGAAGGAAACCCGGGGGCGTCTAGCTGAATCTCCTTGGGAGGGTGCGCATCCGCCGACACCATCTTCAGAAGAACATCCAGGCGCTCGCTCACATTGTAGGCCGGCTGCAGCGTAAGATTGTGCGAGCCATTATCGTTCGAGTCCTTGAAGGACCACTCAAAGACGTTGCGTTCAATCGGCGTGATCTTCAGAACGTCATCCTTCGAGGTGTTCGAGCTGTCCTTGATGAAGCGGAGAACGAAGGGGATGGGCATGATGAGTTGTACTGGCAACCGGGGGCAGCCGCGCCGTCAATTTCACCGGGTGAGCCGTATAAGCGTGTTCTCTCATGTTCTGCGCACTCTTTTTGATAGTTATCAGACATTCGCTTGGCACACCTCTTCATAATCAGAAGTTCACGTGTGAGATACTCGACTTCCTCCGCCGATCCCTGGTCTGAGATGACTTCACGGAGGTTAGCCGCCTCCGCCCTTTCTATCTGCCAAAGTGTCTTGAAGTCGCCGCTCAGATACAGTTCCAGTTTTTTGCACTTGTGCATGATAGGCTCCAGTTGTATGATACCAGAGGCATCTAGATCAGCATTTTTTCTATAGAAGTGTTGAACAGTTATATTAAGATCTGCAAAAAGATAGATTATATCCTCCATATTGTTTGTATCCCTTTATTTCTAAGCCCGTAAAAGATGGAAGCCGCTAGCAAGGGTGTTTCCGACCTCTTCGCGGTATTAACAGACTCTGAAAACGTTGACGAAGCCTTAATCAAGTTTGCCCGGCAACTCGAGATAGATAATGCCGTCGGGCACAAGATAAATCTGTTTGTATTTGCCTTGCGCGCCTTCTTCTGCTGGCCAAGAGCGACTGAGCTGTGTGGTAAAACTGAGATCATCAGCAAGATCAGAGGAATCTGGATTCAGCAGAATCATATGGTATATGAAGACTGGTTGACGTCTTGTAAGGACGAATCGGATGCTCTTATATGGGAAAAATGGACCTTTCAGGCCAAGAACTCGATTCTGGAAGAGTTTCTGACCTCGAATACGTGCGGGGTGCCTACCACCAAAGCGGCTCCGCTTCCTTCCGCCTGAGCTCACCAGCATACAGCTTCTCTGAAATAGCGGCCAACTCCTCATAGGTGTTGCCCGAAATCTTCAGTGTCGTGACACCGTGGACCTCACGCTCCGCCGCACTCAGCGAACGGATATCGATTGGGGCGGCGGCCCGGATCGCGTCTTCTGCCTCCTGCCGAAGTCGCTCTTCAATGACTTCCTTGAATCCAGTCTTTGAAGCCTTCGACGTAGAAGCCAGACTGAGGATAGGAAAGTGGGCCTCGCTCGTAAGAGCCGCCGGATCAAGAGTAGGCTTCTCGCTAGAGCGCTTCGACGGGGGCACATAGCGAGACATGTTGAGTACAGGTACAGGGTAGGCTCCAGCGGTCAATTTTATACCGTCAAGTGCCAGGATTAATAACTCCAAAGGCACAACACAGTAACCTTTACACAGCCTTTTCCTGCTTCGATTTTAACAATAGTATGTAGGCCAAGAAGATTCCAAAGAAGTTTTTAGAAAAGATGTCCAATATGTTGTACCCCGTATTTTTATTGGTATGATTCATAAGCGCGCATACGCCATATAGAGACCAGAAAAATACAAACCAGTAGAACACCGTGTTCTTAAACACGTCATCAGACGATGGCAAGAAGGTATCTTTAATATACTTGAAGTTCATAGCGAAGGGGATAAATCCGAGAGCAGTGCTTATATATGGGCTCAAATAGCCGAACTCGCCGATAATGCCGAAGAGTAACATTGCCGCATTCAAGAGAACGATTGTGACGATTGGAACCGTATTGTTATATAAGAATTCACTTAATCTGATTGATTTATTTCCATCACTGTTTAAGAATGCAGATAATGTGATCAACATTAGGGGGGTCGTGACCGACCAGTCTAGATAACGAAAGGGGGTTATATTCTTGGATACCTTGCTGAAGTAATAGAGTAACCAGACATAGAACGCAAACTCGATAACCTGAATAAAGAGCTCGACCCTCAATAAATCCTTTAGGATCTTATCTTTTGATTCGATTTCTATACCCAGGCCCAGATAATCGATAACTCCAACGACAAACTGAATAACTAAAGAAAATACTGCAGTGGTGTAAATCATCCTCTATAGGAGACTTCTGAAAAATAAAAATGATGTTGTTGAATGAGCTCAGGGGGCAGTGACCTCATGAATCAGATCGACACGCCCCTCTCTAATATAGGACGGATCGATCTCACGAATGAAATCCGGCGTCTTATTGCTCGTAAAGATGATTACGAGATTCGGGTACATTCCACGCTGAATCTCGTCGAGCATGTGGTTCCAGCTCGGCTTATCATGAACACAGATGGGTAGGGATTTGTGCGGCGGAATGCCGGCGTGAATCTTCTGAAGAGGGTCGTCGATCTCATCGAAGGCCAGAATGAGCGGCCTCTCCTTCGTGGGCTCCACTTCGGAGTACAGGGCCGCCAGAGAATCACCAGGCTGCCACGGCCTCAGAGTATTGCAGTAGCTGCCGCCATGAATCTCGGCGAGAAGAACACCGATCATCGACTTGCCGCTCCCAGGAGGACCGTGCAAATAGGCAACAGTGTGCCCGACCCGATCGTGATGCTCTTTAATGGACTCGATCGTGGTGGCCTGAATAGGCCTCGGCTTAAGAGACGGTAGTGCGAAGGTGCGCTTCTTAAACCAGGCGTGCTGAAATGATCCGAGGCGCTCATAGACGGTCACCAGCTTCGGTTCGAGCACGTGATTAGATGAGGCGTGCGTCGGCCTGGGTTCGTTATCCTGCAGAAGTGCCTCGTAGGTGGCCGCAGTGGCAATCATATAGACGCAATACCTATCATTTTCATCGCCTTCGATGATAGTGATAGACATCATATACCAATATCCGATCGAGTAACCCTCGCCTTTTCCATTGGTCAAATGGCTGCAGTATTTCACGCGCTTCTGGATCTTCAGACAATCCTCACGGCGGGTCACAGTATATAGACGGACACCGAAGAGCTGTGTCAGCAGAAAGATGGCCGTGAAGGGGACGTAGTTCAACAGATTCAGACCAGTTGCGAGAAGAATACCACCGGTGAGTGACATGGTTATTGGACCATTGTGCGGGTGGCCTAGCTCAATTTTATTAACTACTCGGCTCTTCAGCACACACGCGGCAGGTTGACCACGGAGAGTCGGCAGTCGATTTCTTACAGAGAGTGCATGAGGGCGTAACCTCTGGCTCCGGAATCACTGCGATCAGATTCGCGGTCACTGGCTTGAACTCTTCTGGCTTTACACGGTTCAAAAAAGATAGGGCCTGTCCCATTTAATCTATTAACGGCCTAGTATTTAGGTCAGTTGCCGTCTTGGCAGTATGGGCGCGCTCATCGAATCAATGTTAGCGCGTTGTTCATGCAGCTGAATGATAGCTGCATTGGCCCTGTTTTCAGCTTCTAGAGCATTACGAAGATCGCGAATCTGATTCGCTGCTGTCTGTAAGATCTTACAAATGTCTTCCTCCATGCTTCCAATAAAAATAGGGTTACATTTTAAATTTTAATGCTGTCAAGTGCCAAAGTTAATAAGACTCTTTCGGAAGATTCTTCTTAACTTTGGCACACCACGTTATACCTGCACAAGATAACTCTGCTGCTTTTGCCGATGCGTATGTAGAATCTATGAATGGCATGGTTCTCGCCGCCAGCATAGACGGTGTGATTCTGGCCTTGCCATTTATCTTATAGGCCTCCTCAGAAGCCTCTAGTATGAGACGAATACGTTGGAG
>Ga0209189_1002310_pt1 | contig 13418 bp, 11 predicted proteins | sample C_130820_EF_Meta_FD_187308 | JGI IMG/M metagenome (GOLD analysis project Ga0209189, IMG submission 187308) | Freshwater microbial communities from Lake Croche, Canada to study carbon cycling - C_130820_EF_MetaG (SPAdes) (version 3) | ecosystem: Environmental > Aquatic > Freshwater > Lake... | reverse complement strand
CGTCAGTTGATTTCAGCTTCCGGTTGATCCTGATCGCCAGGCACTCGCGTGTGAACTCGTCGATCACGTTCAGCATCCTGTATTTTCTTCCGTCATGCGTACGATCCTCGACAAAGTCATACGACCACACATGATTCGGATATTCAGGCCGCAGCCGAATGCAGGACCCATCGTTGAGCCACAGACGTCCACGTTTTGGTTGTTTTGATGGAACCTTAAGCCCCTCACGCCGCCAAATCCGCGCAACCCGCTTCGCGTTCACCCGCCAGCCTTTTTGCCGCAGCATCGCCGTAATGCGGCGATAGCCGTAGCGGCCATATTGGGTAGCGAGTGATGTAATGTCGGCAGTCAGCGCCGCCTCATCATCGGGTCTTGTCGGTTTCTTGCGCTGTGTGGATCGATGCTGCCCCAAAACGCGACATGCAAGCCGCTCCGAGACTCCGTGTTTAGCAACCACAAGTTCCACACAAGCACGGCGACGGGCGGGGCTTAAAAGTTTCCCCCTGCAGCTTCCTTCAGGATTAGCTTCTCAATAGTCAGATCTGACACAGCTCGACGTAACCGATTGTTCTCGGCTTCAAGCTCTTTCAGCCGCTTAACCTGATCGCCCTTCAGTCCACCATATTCAGACCGCCATCGGTAGTATGTAACTTCCGTTACACCTATCGATCTGATGGCTTCCGCGACGGTCTTACCTTGCGACGTTAAAACATCGGCCTGCCGCAACTTGGCGACAATTTCTTCTGGCTTATATCTCTTCTTGCTCATTCGTAAGTCCTCCTTCGGTTTAATAACCATACATCAGGGAGGATCACTTTTCAGGGGGCAGGCCAGAGCCTGTTGCTGGTTGATGTGATATTGATATTGGACAAAGTAATGCTGGCATTGGCACTCAGCGTCAGCGTCGCATCACCACCTGTGGTCTTGCTGATATTGCCCGATGCCCAGGTGATATTGCCAAAGGCAGAGCCCGAGCCATTGGTGGTGACGGTGACATCGGTGCCGCTATTGAGCGCTGTTTCAATTGAAAGGTTGCTGACAATCCCGTTGGCTGTGCCGCTGGGCGTAAAAGGATTGCCGCTCATATTGGCGTCGGCCGCATTGCTGATCGTGACATCATTGGGATCGATCAACCATTGCCCGGCTTTGCCCGCGCTCGTCCCTTTCACCGTGCCCAGCATGGTCAGCTGATGGCCGGAGGTTTCGACAAAACCGCCATCCCCGCTTGTCGAACCGATAGTGATGAAGGCATTGGGGGCAATGACGGTGTTCTCTGCCATCGGCACCGTCATCACATCGCTGGCTTTGCCCAATTGGTCACCGCCGATGATCACCCGCCCGCCTGCCGTATCACCCGAGGCATCCACCACAGACGTGCCCGTGACCGCCACACGATTGCCGCTGAGCACGACAAGCCCGCCTTTGGTGCCCTTCGCCTTGCCCGATGCATCCAATGTGCCGCTATTGATCACATCGCCGCCCGTTCCTGACAAAAGAATGCGGCCTTGTCTCGATGTCAGGCCACGCGCCTGAATAAGCCCCTCATTATTGACCACCGTGCCCAGCAAAGTGTCGCGGCCCGCTGCCGTCAGATAGACCGCCCCGCCATCGGCCAGAATGAGGCCCTTGTTTTGCACCAGCGCCTTGAGCTTGGCGCCATCCACTTTGACGCTGAGCATCTGGTTATTATCAAGCGCCAGCGACACGGTGTCACCCGCAGCCAAAGCAACGCCGGATGAGGCCGACAACACGCCCTCATTACTGGCCTGCGCCCCGGCCAGAACCACAAACCCGCCCTGACCATTGGCACGGATCGAGCCCTGATTGATCACCGCCGCATCGCTTAAGCCCGACAGGGTCCAATTGCCGCGCGCATCGCGCTGCGCATCGCGGGCCGCAGCCGCGACAAAGGCCCCCGTATCAATCTGCGCCGTGCGCGCGATCAAAATCCCGTTGGGGTTGAGCAGGAACACCTGACCATTCGACTGCAAAGAGCCGAAAATCTCCGACCGGCTATTGCCGATGACTTTATTGATGGCGACCGAGGCCGCATTGGGCTGCGCAAACACAACCGAATTGCCCGCGCCGATCGAAAAACTGTTCCAGTTCAAACCCAGCACTTGGGTGTTTTGGGTGATTTTCAGACCCGCGCCATTTTGCGTCGAGGCAATGGACCCCGCACCCGATGTCACCACCCCACCGGTGGGCAGGATATTCCCGGCAATGGCGGGATTGACCAGCGCGGTCGTGCTCATGACCATGAGGCCGAGGCTTGCGCCAAAGGTGCCCGCATTCAAGGAGGCAGGCGACGGTTGCCGCACCCCCTTGTCCTGCGCTGTGCGCTTGTAAAAACCAAGCCGCCCGAAGTGATAGGACCGCCCGAAATAATCGACCGGGCGCGCCAGCGCGCTTTGATCCTCAGACCAGGGAAGGGCCGAGGGGTAAGAACTTTGGGCGTGGCGCATGGGGCCGATAAGCGCGGTCAGGCCCTGTGCTTCATCATTGTCCGACCCTGTCGCTTTCAACAGGTTCCAGACCCGCCGCTCCTTGTTATAAACAAGCCAGCCAAAGGTGATTGCCTGCTCTTCAAGAGGCGATCCCATGCCATGGGCAGTGCGGTCAGGAGTATTGGAATCAAGATATGAGTCAGGATGCGTCAATTTCATGAAAAATGATCTCAATGCGCGTGTTTAAAATTAAATTTGGGAAGAAACGCTGATCCTGATTTCAGGATTAAAATACAAAAAACGCGTACTTAAAAATAACAAGCTACAAAATTACTAGAACTATATTTTACAAATACATATGATAATGATGATTGTTTCACTATCATAAATTATTCATATTTTCAATCTTTTAGATCATCAAATTAATGAAATTTTAGCAAAAAAATACAACTTTGGTTTAATTATAATAGTAATGCAACCTATGGTTGTATTACTATTATAATATACGCTCTCTCCCTTTTTAAATAGGTCGCTGGATCCCTCTGCGGCATGAGGTTTAAATCAGATCATCCAATTTCTTTGATGAAATCATTGCAAAACAAAAAATCCAAACAGGGCTTATCGCCCTGACGCGCACCGACTATCGTCATATTTTTGCAAAAGAGCTGAAATGCAGACAGAAAAATCTGTTCGCGGTTTTGGTTAGTTAAGCCTGCCCCGTTTACGCTGCAACACCGTGGCTAGCTTCAAGGGCTGCGCAAATCATATCAACCGCTTCCGCGACACGCGCGGCGTCATCGCCTTCCGCCATCACGCGGATCATTGGCTCTGTGCCAGAGGGACGAACCAGAACCCGCCCTGTGCCTTTCAACAAGTCTTCAGCCGCCTTGATGCTGTCGATCACCTTTTTATCCTCGAGCGATTGCGCACGTTTGCCGCGCATATTTTTGAGCACTTGCGGAACGGGTTCAAAACAATGGCAGACTTCGCTGACCGGTTTATTGGCGCGCTTGACCGCATCCAGAACCTGCAAGGCGGCCACAAGCCCATCCCCTGTTGTTGTGTAATCGGCACAGATAATATGGCCTGATTGCTCGCCGCCTAAATTAAACGCATGTTCGCGCATCGCCTCCAGAACATGGCGGTCTCCGACAGCGGTGCGGTGAAGCTGCAATCCACGCTTGGCCAGATAACGTTCAAGCCCCAGATTGGACATCACTGTGCTGACGAGGCCAGGGCGGGACAAACGTCCCTCATCCTGCCAATCGCTGGCGATGACGGCGAGCAACTGGTCGCCATCGACCACCTGCCCTTTTTCATCAACGATCAGCAAACGATCGGCATCCCCATCCAGCGCAATGCCGATATCGGCGCGCATCTCCAATACTTTTTGCACCAGAGCCTGCGGCGCTGTCGAGCCGACATCGCGATTGATATTGAAACCATCCGGCTCGACGCCGATGGCAATCACTTCGGCACCCAGTTCCCAAAGGGCTTCGGGCGCGACTTTATAGCCTGCACCATTCGCGCAATCGACCACAATCCGCATGCCGTCAAAATCGATATGGCGCGGCAATGACCGCTTGGCCGCCTCGATATAACGCGCTTGCACACTATCAATCCGCTTGGCGCGCCCGAGATCAGACGGAGAAGCCAAACGCAGGCTGACGTCTGAATCAATCAGATGGGCAATTTCATATTCCTCATCATCGGATAATTTATAACCATCAGGACCGAAAAGCTTGATGCCATTATCCTCGAACCCATTATGGGAGGCCGAAATCATCACGCCCAAATCCGCCCGCATGGATCGCGCCAGCATGGCAATGGCCGGCGTGGGCATAGGGCCCAACAATAAGACGTCCATGCCAACAGAGGTGAAACCCGCAACCAAGGCGGTTTCGATCATATAGCCCGACAAACGCGTATCTTTGCCGATCACCACCCGATGGCGATGCGTGCCGCGTTTAAAAACCAAACCTGCGGCCTGCCCAACCTTCAACGCCAATTCAGGGGTGATGATTTTATTGGCCTTGCCCCTAATGCCATCGGTTCCGAAATAAGCTTTTTTCATGATCAACCTGACCTGCGTTTCGCGTTGACCCTTTATATCTCGTAAATGACCTAACAAAACCTCAATTTTAATGACGAAATGCAACAAAGCCTGCATGAGCCACACCCAGACATGAAAAAGGCGGGATATGATCCCGCCTTTTTGAATTCTCGTGCCGAATAAAGCCTGCCGTCAGGCTTGGGGCTGCGGCTCCATCCCGGCATCCGGATTATCGCGGGAGGACCGCCCTTTACCGGCAGACGGCACAATCGAGGAGGTCCGTGTCGGCGGCTCATCGCCATTATCGCGGTGAGGGGGCTTTCCGAGCAACAGATCCTTGATCTCTTCACCCGACAGCGTTTCATATTCCAAAAGCCCCTGCGCGAGCGTCTCGAGATCATCCGCATGGTCTTTCAAAATACGCCGCGCCTCGACATGACCGGCTTCAACAAAACGGCGGACCTCAGCATCAATTTTTTGGGCTGTTGCCTCAGAAACATTCTGCTGACGACCGACAGACATGCCCAAGAAAACCTCGTCCTGATTTTCGCCATAAGCGACATTGCCGAGCTCTTCCGAAAAGCCCCAGCGCGTCACCATCATGCGTGCTAAACGGGTGGCCTGCTCGATATCCGATGCTGCCCCCGATGTGACTTTTTCAGAGCCAAAAATCTGCTCTTCAGCCACACGCCCCCCCATCATGATCGCGAGACGTGATGTCATCTGCTCGAAGCTCATCGACAATTTGTCACGCTCGGGAAGCTGCATCACCATGCCAAGCGCGCGGCCACGCGGAATGATGGTGGCCTTATGCACCGGATCGGTTGCAGGCACATTAAGGGCCACAATCGCATGTCCTGCCTCGTGATAGGCGGTCAACCGCTTTTCATCCTCAGTCATGACCAGCGTGCGCCGTTCCGCACCCATCATGACCTTGTCCTTGGCATCCTCGAATTCGGTCATCATGACAATGCGCTTGCCGCGCCGCGCTGCAAGCAAGGCCGCTTCGTTGACAAGGTTCATCAGATCAGCGCCCGAAAATCCCGGCGTTCCCCGCGCAACCGTTTTCAAATCGACATCGGGAGCCAAAGGCACTTTTTTCGCGTGAACACGCAAAATCTTTTCACGGCCAACCACATCGGGATTGGGAACAACAATCTGCCGGTCAAAGCGACCCGGACGCAACAAAGCCGGATCCAACACATCCGGACGGTTGGTGGCCGCAATCAGGATCACACCTTCATTGGCTTCAAATCCGTCCATTTCAACCAGCAGCTGGTTGAGTGTTTGCTCGCGCTCATCATTGCCGCCGCCCAAACCGGCACCACGATGGCGACCCACCGCATCGATTTCGTCGATGAAAATGATGCAAGGTGCATTTTTCTTGGCCTGCTCGAACATATCGCGGACGCGGCTGGCCCCGACACCCACAAACATTTCAACGAAGTCAGAACCGGAAATCGTGAAAAACGGCACATTCGCCTCACCCGCAATCGCACGGCCCAGCAAGGTCTTACCGGTTCCCGGAGGACCGACAAGCAAAACACCGCGCGGAATGCGCCCGCCCAGCCGTTGGAATTTTTGCGGGTCACGCAAGAATTCGACAATTTCTTGCAAGTCTTCTTTGGCTTCATCCACGCCCGCCACATCCTCGAATGTCACACGGCCATGCGCCTCGGTCAGCATTTTTGCTTTAGACTTACCAAAGCCCATCGCCTTGCCATTGGCGCCTTGCATCTGCCGTGACAGAAAAAACCATGCGGCAATAAACAAGATCAAAGGCAGCCAGTTTACCAGCAAAGCCACAAACCACGGCATGCCGTCGCTTAAAGGCTTGGCTGAAAAATTGACACCCTTCTGGCTCAGACGGGAAATCAACGTCGGATCATTGGGGGCATAGGTCTGGAAAGTCCGGCCATCGGTCAGGGTCCCGTGAATATCGGGACCGGAGATCACAACGCTCGCGACACGCCCCGCATCGACCTCGCTCAAAAACTGTCCATAGCCCACATCTTGCGACGCGGCGCGCTGGCTTGGGTTCTGGAACAAAGTGACCAGCGCCAAGACCAAGAGAAATATAATGGCCCATAGGGCAAAATTCCGGACGTTCGGGTTCATGCCGATCGATCGCCTTTCTGAATCTGCAGGCGCTTCCCAGCGTCCGGCAAAGTAGTGGATTTGCTATCTATCTAGTTATCTGAAGGCCATCTGCCAAGGGGACGAAGGCCGTCTTTCTCGCCTAGCGTGTAAAAATGGCAAAAATTTAGATTATTTTTGGATATCTTGGTCTTTTTCCAAAGATTTTATCCCTGAACAGGTCGTCCCCGCCGTCGTTTTGGTTCCAGCATAAGGGTCAAATCGCCCTTGCGAGACAAACTCAGCACACAACCGCCCAAAGTCCGGCGTCCATTTTGTTGTCTTAACACATCGTCATACAAACTTGTCTGCAAGAGCTCGAGCCGTTCCAGACGCAGGACAGCGTCAGGGTTAAGCACATGCAGAGCTTTCGCCAAGAGCCTCAGCACGATCTCTGCTGGCAAGGCCCATAAACCGGCTTCAAACGTGAGGGTGCCTGTGTCCTGCCTGACCAGTTGCCGCCAATAATGCGCTACCATCCAGTCAACGGCCTCTTGCTGTCGAGCTAGGCGCTCAGACAAACGCACCAAGCGGGCGGATGTTAATCCAGCAGCCTCGCGCAAGCTTTGCATCTGACGTAGCCTGACCCGCTCAAACCGCAAGTGTTGATTGGACGGATCTTCATGCCAAGGCCATTGGGCAGCTTGGGCTGTTGCAACGAGAGCTGCTTTTGGCAGCTTTAGAAAGGGCCGCAATAAAACCATTCCCTCGCGCTCGCTGCGGATCTGCATGCCGCAAAGCCCCTCAGGCCCGCTACCCGCAGCCATGCGCATCAACAAGGTCTCAGCCTGATCATCGGCATGATGGGCCAGCACAATGGCATCAGCTTTGATCTTAAGGGCCTGCTTTTGCAGGAGCGCATAACGCATCTCCCGGGCTTTTTCCTGCAATCCCGTCAGGGGCTTTTCCCCTTGCCAGCGAAGAATAGTACCGTCACAGCCAAGCCGCTGCGCCATCTGTTTGACAGCGCGCGCTTCTCTGGCCGATCCCTCGCGCAAGTTGTGATCAACACAGGCTACAGAAATCTTGCTGGGTGCTTGGATTTTATGGACCAGACAGCGGTTTAGCCACTGACACAAAGCATTGAGCAGGACTGTGGAGTCGACCCCACCCGATACGGCAACCAGCAGATGGTCAAAGGATCGGAGCGGCTCAAAGAGACTGTCAAAATCCGCCGGAGATAGACCCTGCTGGTCGCGCATGAACCCTGCCTTTAACAAGCGAGCTTTTTGCTTTCCTGCTCAACCTGTGACTTCAAATTTTTATCCCCTGTGGGATAACGGCGTCCCCATTCTGCCAAGGTCGCGCAAGCCTGTGGCTTTTGATTGAGACCTTTCAGGGACAAAGCCAGCTTGAACAACCCCTCCGATGCAATACCGGCTTTCGGGTAGGACTGGTAAATTTTCAAAAACTGTTCTGCGGCTCCCGCATATTGCGTCCGGCGCAAATAGCTCTCGCCCAACCAAAAAGTGGCATCTGGAATTTTGGCATCTTTGGGATGCGCTTGCATGAAAGCGCGCAAGACACTTTCTGCCTCGGCATATTTTTTCTGCTGCATCAGGCTATAGCCTTCCGCATAGGTATTTTGGGGTTTGGAGGGCGCAATCGATCCTGTACTGGCAGGGGGCGACGAGGCCACCGCAAAAGGCACAGGAGCGGTTGCGGCAGGCGCCGATGGTGCGGTTGCTGCACCGCGTGCGGCTTGATTGAGATTTAAAGGACCACCTTGAGCGGGCTTCACTGTCCCGCCATCACCCGCAGGCTGGGTGGGGTCATAAGCATCGCTTTTCTTTTGTGCAGGAGCAGGTTTGGCCCCGCCGCCTGCTTTGCCCGCACTGTCTTGAAACCGAAACTCGACATCTTGCTGGAATTTCAGCAACTGATCCTGCAAACGTTTATTCTCGAAGTGCAGCTGCTCCAATTCACCCGAAAGCTGCCGCATTTGGTTTTCCATGCGGTTCAAGCGCAACAAGACTTCAGAAGCATCTTGCGCATGAGCGGTGAAAGCCAGCATCCCTGTGAAAACACCCGTCAAAAAAAACCGCATGATGCCCTGCATCGTTTCGTTTCCTTTTTAATCCGATCTTCCGCCCATGCTCATCATCGGATCATGGCAAAAATGAGAGGCGGCACCGTGGGATGCCGCCTCTCATGATATATCAGAACAGAAGTCAGGCCCCGGTGGTCTTAATTACCCGACTGGCCACCCAAGACGGTGACCCCGCGGCGATTTTGCGACCAACAGGAAATATCATCACACACGGCAACCGGACGTTCTTTGCCGAAAGACGTGGTCTTCAGGCGCGAAGATGAAATCCCCTTTGAGGCCAGATAATCACGCACCGCCTGTGCGCGCCTCGCACCCAAAGCAAAATTATATTCACGCGTCCCGCGCTCGTCGGCATGACCTTCGATCAGGATCGAATAGCGGTTATACTGGTTCAACCATGACGCCTGCTTGTCCAGTGTCGCAGTCGCAGTCGATGTCAGATCGGACGAATCCGTTTCAAAGAAAACGCGATCACCCACATTGACAATAAAGTCTTGGGAACTGCCAGGTGCGCCCCCGCCACTCATCCCATTCGCGCCGAATTTCCCGGCGCCGCCGTTCAGATCATCCGCAGCCTTGTCGGACGAACAGGCCGCCAGTGTCAAAGCCGCACCAATTGCTGCGACAAAGCGGATCATCCGCAAAGCATCGAATGTCTTGAACATGGGTCAAACTCCTTCTTTCGGCACAACAGGCTATAGCCCATGGCGCCCCTGCTCAGCCCAGTCCAACAGACCGAGCCCATAATTGGAGTGAACAATGCCATCCCTTGGTTAACGCAAGATGAACAAAACCATAAGAAAAGGGCGAGACCTCACAAATTTGATGAGGCTCGCCCTTAAAATTCAAAAAATACGAATTAGTGATCGGTTTTAAGTGTCTTCAATTTCGAGAACACTGAATCCGCATCATAATGGGGCTCTTCATCCTCTTTTTGCTTTGTCTGCGTAAATTCCCCGAACGGATTGCTGGACGGTGCGGCAACCGGCTCTTGTGCGGTGGTCGCTTCGGCCGGCAACAAAGTTTGTCCGCCGTCATGCACAACCGCCGAACGATCTTTGGAGGCGCGTGCGACCTCGAAATCGAGATCAATTTGCGAGCACAAGCCCAGGGTCACAGGATCAAGGGGAGCCAGCGTATTGATATTCCAATGCGTGCGATCCTTGATCTGGGCAATGGTGGTTTTGGTTGTGCCAACCAGACGCATGATCTGGGCGTCTTTCAACTCGGGATGGCTGCGCAGCAACCACAAAATCGCATTGGGACGATCTTGACGGCGTGACAAAGGCGTATAGCGCGGGCCTTTGCGGCGCGTGACTTCCGGCAGGCCGACATTGTTGACCTGCAATTTCATCATATAACCATTATTGGCCTCGGCCTTGGCGATTTCTTCGCGCGTCAACTGGCCGCTGATCACCGGATCCATGCCTTTAATGCCACCGGCGACTTCACCATCGGCAATGCCTTTGACTTCCAGAGGATGCAATTTGCAGAAATCGGCAATCTGGTCGAAGGTCAGAGCCGTGTTATCGATCAGCCACACGGCAGTGGCTTTGGGCATCAGCGGGGTCTGGCTCATGGCCGTGTCTCCATCTCGTCTGAACAGCAGAACTGCAAAAAACCTAAACCGGAGCGGGCGCTCTCGCCCGCGTCACCGGCAAGAACCCCAAATTTGCATCATGCTGTTTGGGAATATTACACACTCTTATAGAGCCCCGATCCGTTCAAATCAATCATTCCCTCGGATTTTTCTGACGCATTTTCCAAGGTTTTGGCTATTGCAGGCGTTTATTGCTTGAGAAAACACCTTTTAAAGGCTTAAATGGGCCTCTCAACGCGACAGCCACTCGGCTCACAATGTGGGGACATGCCGATGCCAATGGATGACGATCATCTCAAACCGATCTCAACCACCCATCACATCGGCGAAGATCTGGCTTCGCTGTCGGTTGAGGAGCTGCAAAACCGCATCAGCCTTCTGGAAACAGAAATCATCCGCTTGCGCGGCGCGATTGAGGCCAAAAATGCCTCCCGTTTGGCCGCTGACCAGTTTTTTAAACGCTAAAACAGCGGCTGCATCAGGCCCCCTAACGTCCCAAAATATAGAACGGCCCGACATTAACCCTAATAAGGCTTGGTTGCAGCATTTCCTTCAGGAAAGCCTTAAAGAGAGGGCAGTTAGGTTCTGAAGGGACGATCTGCAGGTCATGGATTACCGCGAACGAGATACAGCCGCCCGCACGGTGACTTTTGGCGATCCCTTCGCCATGAGCAAGGCGTTTCAAAGCCTGTTTGATGAAGGCATGGCCTTGGTCGAAGAGGCTGCAGCCTTTCTTGATGGGCCCGGTCGTGAACAATCACGCTTCCTGCCGCGGATTGTCGCGCTCGCTTATTCGACAGAAAGCATGCGCCTCACCACACGACTGATGCAGATTGCCTCCTGGCTTTTGATGCATCGCTCGGTTGCCAGCGGCGAAATGTCGGCACAAGAAGCTGCCGTGCAAAAATGCCGCATCCATGCCGAACCGGTTAGCCAATCAAGCCCCGATTTGTTCGAACAACTCCCAGAAGATTTGAAACGTCTGATTGCCCGTTCCCTGCGGCTCCAAAAACGCATCCGCCATATTGATCGGCCGGAAACAGCGCCTGCTTTGATCGAGGATCCCTCAGACAATGCCGTTGCAAAACAGCAGGACCGCCTGCGCATGGCCTTTTCAAAATCCAACGCCTGACACCAACCAAGCCCGCTTCGGCTGGCGTTCCATGTCATTGAAATCAAGCAAAAAAAAACCCGGCAAAGCCGGGTTTGTCGTGTTGCGAGGCTGCAAAAATTTATTTGCTGCCGAGGCCAAAATTTTCGAACTTCTTGTTGAAGCGGGAAACGCGGCCGCCGCGATCGAGCAGCTGCTGGGATCCACCAGTCCATGCAGGATGGGAGGTCGGATCAATATCAAGCTGCATTTTATCGCCTTCTTTGCCCCAGGTCGAACGGGTTGTGAACTCCGTACCATTGGTCATGACGACGGTGATTGTGTGGTAGTTCGGATGGATATCGGCTTTCATAATCGTTCCTCGCAGGGGCTTTCAACATCCGCGTCACCAGCGGCCTACCAAAAACCCATGGTAAAATCTCAAACTTTATCGGAGGCGAGCCTATAGCGCAGCTTGGGGACCCTGACAAGTCTTCTTGCGGCTTATGACTGATTTCCCCCCTTATTTTCCGGCAAAAGACTGGACATTGCCCCCGCAAAGCGCCAAACCAGACCTCCAAACCCATAAAATCCGGCCCCGATACACATTGACGTCAGCCATCACCATGCAATCCACCCGTGAGCGCCCCTCTTTATCCGCTTTATCCCCCCTTCTTCCCTTTGCGCTTCGCTATAAAGGGCGCATGGCGGCTGCCTTGGTGGCACTGATTATGGCCTCCACGGCCACTTTGGTGATCCCTTTGGCTGTCCGGCGGATGATCGATTACGGATTTTCAACCGAAAGCGCCGCCCTCATCGACCGCTATTTTCTGATGATGGTCGCGGTTGTGGGCGTTTTGGCACTGGCCAGTGCCAGCCGCTATTATCTTGTCATGACATTGGGCGAACGGGTGGTCACAGACATCCGCAAAGCCGTGTTTGACCACTTGACCAAGCTGGATGCGACATTTTACGACACCACCCGCTCCGGTGAAATTGTATCGCGGCTAACAGCCGATACCACCATGATCAAATCGGCATTCGGCGCAAGCGCCTCTGTAGCCTTGCGCAATATGGTTTTATTCATTGGCGCCGTGAGCCTGATGGTCTTTACCAGCCCGCATCTGTCAGGTCTGGTGCTTGTCGCCATCCCGGTCATTGTCCTGCCTTTGGTTGTTTATGGCCGCGATGTCCGCCGCCGCAGCCGCGAGGCGCAAGACAGGCTGGCCGATGCCTCGGCCTATGCCACCGAAGCCATCGGCTCCATGACCACTACACAGGCTTTTACTGCCGAAACCATCACGCAAAAGCGGTTTGCAAATGCCGTTGAAGATGCATTCGAGACCGCGCGTCAATCGACATCGGCGCGGGCCTTTCTCACAGCCGTTGCGATCTTTCTGATTTTCGCCTCCGTGGTGATTGTTTTGTGGTGGGGTGCGCAAGATGTGTTGGCAGGTCGCATGACAGGAGGACGTCTGTCACAATTCGTGCTCTATGCGGTCTTTTCTGCCGGCGCCTTGGGCGAATTGTCACAAGTCTGGGGCGAGATCAGTGCCGCAGCCGGCGCAGCCGGTCGCATTGCCGATATTTTGGAAATCCGCCCGCGCATCAGCACACCCTTGGATGCGATTGCCTTGCCCGACAAACCTTTGGGCACGCTTCGCTTTGACAATGTCAGCTTTTCTTATCCCTCGCGCCCGGATTTGCAGGTTCTCGATGGTATAACCTTCGCACTTGAAAAAGGGGAGCGGGTCGCTCTTGTTGGCGCGTCAGGTGCTGGCAAAAGCACGATCATGCAATTGATTTTGCGCTTTTACGATGTCGATCAAGGAAGCGTCAGCATTGATGGCTGCGATTTACGCCGCGTTGATCCGCAAGCAGCCCGCGGGCGCTTGGCTTATGTCCCGCAGGAAGCTGTTATTTTTGCAGCCTCCGTGCGCGACAATATCCGTTTCGGCAGGCCAGATGCAACCGATGCCGAAGTGGTGGAAGCCGCCAAACTCGCCGCTGTTGACGGTTTCGTCCATGAATGGCCCGAAGGC
>Ga0209189_1002307_pt1 | contig 13430 bp, 9 predicted proteins | sample C_130820_EF_Meta_FD_187308 | JGI IMG/M metagenome (GOLD analysis project Ga0209189, IMG submission 187308) | Freshwater microbial communities from Lake Croche, Canada to study carbon cycling - C_130820_EF_MetaG (SPAdes) (version 3) | ecosystem: Environmental > Aquatic > Freshwater > Lake | place... | reverse complement strand
TTTCTAAAATCGGAGAAAATGATAAATCCCAGTCAATGAATATTGAAGAATTGATGGATTACAAAGATCGCCTTAATGAAATCAATAATGAAATCAAAAACATTAAAACCAAAAAAAAAGAATATTTCCTAGATAATTCTAAATATATTTTTGATTATTTTGAAAACAAGAAAAACATTTCCAATGGCGTTGAAAATTCTTCTAAATCAAAAAATAAAATACTTAATTCATTCTTTAAAATAGATTCAAACGCAAATAATGTCATTACGAATCAAAACAACAATATATTTCAAAAATATTTGGCAAATATTGATGATTCTTTTTTGGACATTAATTCATTTTTGAAACCGTCTGATGTTTGTAACTCGTGTTATAAAGGTGAATTAATACCATTAGAAGATGAAGGCATATTGATATGTAATCATTGTTCTAAAAATGTACAGTTTTTAATTGAAAATGAAAAGCCGTCTTATAAAGAGCCGCCAAAAGAAGTATGTTTTTATGCTTATAAAAAAATAAATCATTTCAAAGAAATATTAGCGCAATTTCAAGGTAAAGAAACAACACAAATACCGGATGATGTTTTGGAGAATTTAAAATTACAGATAAAAAAGGAACGTATTGATATAAAAAACATGACCTATAACAAGACCAAAGAAATATTGAAAAAACTGGGATATAACAAGTATTACGAACATATTAATTTTATCAAAGACAAGTTGGGATTAAATCCACCCATTATTGCTCAGGAATTGGAAGAAATATTGTGTAATTTGTTTATGGAAATACAATATCCTTACGCAAAACACTGTCCGGATTACCGCGTGAATTTTTTACATTATTATTATGTTTTGTTTAAATTGTTTGAATTGCTGGGTGAACATTCGTATTTACCCGAAATACCGATGTTGAAAGACCGTGAAAAATTGATCGAACAGGATACAATATGGAAAAAGATATGTGAAGAATTGGATTGGGAATTTATCGCGACAATTTAAGATTTGATTGATACAAATATAATTATGGTATAGAATACTAGTGCTTTACTAGTATTTTATTTATTATTTATGACCGACACATTTATAGACCTCCTGGGAAACCTACTAGATTCGCGCCAATACCGAAACCGGCACCAGATCGTGCGGTGACACCAATACTTGGAATGTACGAATCCAAAATACTAAATGTTGCGGCAGCAGTTAAAGCAAGTAACATGATTTCATCTAACTTAAGGGATTGCTTTGGAATTGCGTAGGCGGCAATGGCAACCATTAAACCTTCTACTAAATACTTGATTATTCTTTTTACTAGTTCGTAAACGTCAAACATATTTATATTAATTGAAAAGAAAAAATTATTTATTTTTGAAAATATTTAATTTTTAATTTTTAACTATTCAATTATTCTAAATTGTTTGAATTATTTGAAATTTATTAATTTTGTTAATTATAATAAATTATAAAATAAATACTTAAACGAATTATATTACATTATTTATAAATATGAAAGCTGGAGTAGAACCAAAAATGGATCAAAATGGAAAACCAAATCCTAGATACGTAGATTTACTTGAAGAGGATAAACCGATTGCTGGTCAAAAATTTGTGTGTGTATCTTTTGTATCGCCAGATAAGATTTTAAAACAGAAAGAAATATTTTTATTTGAGGAATTCCTAAAGAAGTGGGAATTTAACAAATCTATGGAAAAATTCCATCAATTTTTGAATTTTGTATCTTATAAATACAAATTAACGTTTGATGATGTGATGAAGGATTTTCAAGATTTTATCAAAGAGGAACAGGAAAATTTGACCAAGACTAGTTTAGAGGACGATTATAAAACATTTTTGGATAAAAATGAAGAAGAATTGGAAAACGCATTTAATGTAAAGCATAGTTTTCAAACATGCACACGTGGTTTAAAAATCCGAGGTGTATATCCAACTATGGAAGAAGCCGAATTGCGCTGTAAAATGTTGCGCGAATTAGATCCAAACCATGATGTATTTGTTGGTCCTGTTGGACTATGGATGCCTTGGGACCCAGAGGCTTACAAGACAGGTCGTGTTGAATATATGGAAGAAGAATTAAATCAATTAATGCAAGAAAAGGTGAAGAATGAGGATTTCGCCAAATCCGCCTTTGAACAAAGAGTTAAGGAAACGAAAAAGAAGGCAATTGAGGAAAATATCAAGAATGCTGAAAAGACTGGATCGTCATTAACTCAGACGATTGATGAGAATGGAAATTTAATTGGTGTTCAAAATATGAATACACAAGAAAGTTTTTTGAAGGATCAAGATGTTATTTCTGCTGCGGACATTAGAAAAGAGTTATTCGAAGGTGAAAATATAATCACTGGTAAGACGGATAATGGACAGAGTGAATTGATTAGTGGACCATTTGCTACAAAGAAGAATGATTAAATCATATTTAGAAATTACATTGTTTTGATTATTTGATTATTCAAAAAGAAAAATTATATATATGTATAATATATATAAATTTATAATTCATGAGTATGATAATAACAGATCCACCAGTAAAAACAGAAACAATAAAAGAAGTAGTTACAAAAAATGATATAAAATCTGAGAAAGAAACGAATATGAAAGAAACTATAACTAAGAAAAAACAAATAACAAAAAGAGTTGTTTCTTTAATCGTTACTCATCAAGCCCGAATACGTTGTTTTTTGGATATGATTATAAAAGGGAAAAGAATTGAAAAAAAAGAAGATATTTTTGATAAAATCGCTAATAATCGGTCATTCATTAATTCAACTAGGTCTTTTAAAAATGGCGTTAATATGTTAGTTACTAATATTACGAATAAAATTAATAGTACAGATGAAAGCCCTCGTAAATATGATCTTATAGAAAAGGAAGAAAAGGAAGAAGAAATACGATTTAAAAATTGTTCAATTCTTCGTCTATGTATCAATAAAGAAAATGGTGTATGTCTTCAACTTGTTCATGAAGGTGAATTAGACCCTGGTGAAGGTAAAGGTGGACGTTCTTATTATATTACAAATCACAATCATGAAACATTTAAAAAAACTTTTGATGTAACTGATAAGGACGATGTAAACGAAATTATTTTTGAAAATATAAATACAGGTTTAAATAGATTAGGGTTGAAAAGTAATGATTTTTTAAAGGATATAGATGAATATGTTTTTTATATAGGAAGACATGGACAAGCTGATCATAATTTAAAACGCTCGACACATTTAATAACTGACACGAATGTAACGAATCTTGGTAAAGAACAAGCCTTTCGTGCTGGTAAAAAATTAATAACAGTTTTGAAAAATAATAATGAATACATAAATTATGTATTTGCGTCAGATTTGATGAGAACCAGACAAACTATTGAAAATATATTAAAAGGAATGAATGAAAATCAAAATAAAATATATTTTCCAAAAGAAATTATCATATTACCGTGCTCGCATGAGTTAAAATATAATTCAAAAGGATGTGACAAAAAACAATTCATAAAAATTGGTACAAAAGAAAATGACCCAAAATGTTCAAAAACAACTTATTGTACAGGAAATAATATTGAAAATTTAAAAAGTGATTGTAGTCAAATAACAATTGTTATTGTAAATTCCGGTAATAAAGTGATTAAAAAAATTCCTTTAAACTGGGATTTTTATTTTAAAAAAAATGAAAATAAAGTGAGAAACATGGATTGTTCTAAAACAAATATGATTAAGTTAGCAGTTGAATATATAAATACATCTATACCTATAAATATTAATGAAAATGTGTTAACTACTACAAAAATTATAACAGAACCAGTATCTTTAGTAAATGATGATTGTTTAGCTGAATGTATGAATAATCTTTTTTTTGATAATTCTACAATAAATATAGATCCAATTAAAGAAAGTGTATATTTTAAAATTTTTAAAGAATTTTTTAAAGACGTTTATGAAATGAAAGATTTTGATAAAAAAAATTTTGATGAATTTCATAAATTTATAGGAAAAAATACAAGTGATTATGATAATAAGGACCATGATAATGATATTTTTAATAAATTTATAGAATGTTTAAAAAATAAATGTGGTAAAAAAATAGGACCCCCATCTCCATCTCAAAAACTAGGTGAAAAATCTGATCCTCTATCTGAGGAACGAAGTGATCAACATGAGCCTTTACCTGAGGAAACACGTGAAAAACCGCCACCTCCACTTCCAAAAAAAACAAAAACATCAACAAATGGTAGTGATAAAAATGTGAATAATAATATAAAATCGGCATTATTTTGGTATCAAAGTTTTAATAATAATCCAGAGATTTTTTACAATAAAATTAAAAATATTGCAAGAAAAGATGATACTAGAGACTTATTTGATGAAATTATGGACAGAATTATTGAATCTTCAGAGAATTTTTATAAAATGATACAAGAATATAAAATTAATAAAGACAATGACATTGGTTTTATTATTGATTATTTGGATGATAGATTATACGTAAATGATAAAAATGCGATTAATTTTATGAAGTATATAAAGTCAAGAGACATTGATTTGTATAATGAAATTCATACAAAAAAAGAAACAGGTGGTAAAAAAACAAGAAAAAACAGAAAAGCCAAAAAACGATTTGTAAAAAGAACCAAGCGCAATCATAAAAAAAACAAAACTCGTCGTGGTCGTCGTAAAACAATGTAACAAGAATATAATGACTACTCGAACAAGAAATAAATTCGTTTTGATGACTGTGTTTATTTGTATAATTTTGGTATCGTGTATAATTATTTTCGTATAATATTGTATAATATGCGAAAATACATGTATTTATTGTCAATCATTGTCTTTGCTGTGGTAAGTTTATTGATTTTTAAAGGAGCCGAAGGATTTCGTGGAGGCGGAGGTGGAGGTGGCGGAGGTCATGGAGGTGGTGGAGGTCGTGGTGGTGGCGGAGGTCACGGAGGTCATGGAGGTCATGGAGGTCATGGAGGTCATGGAGGTCATGGAGGTCATGGAGGATGGGGAGGACACCGTGGATGGGGATATTATGGCGGTGGAGGTGGCTCCAGAAGTTACGATGTAAATCCATTATTTTTAGACTATTATGGTGGATATAATCCAAATTATTATTATTTGTATGATGATGCGGATTATTTATTGGTAAAGAGGCCTCGTGGTGATTATATTCTTGATTTATAAAATTATATAATATGAATATATATAAATATACAATATGGCTACACATGGTGACATAGAACGAACCATTGAAATTATAAATACAAGAACACGTGATATTAACATTATTTTGAATCATTGGAATCAAAATCAAAACGATGATACATATAGACAAGATTTCAATACTATTACAGATGATATCTTAACTCTTTTTGAAGAAATTGTAGATATTATTGATCAAACTCCTGAGGATGTATATGTTACATTGGCAAGTGATTTATATCGTAATTTACAGTGGTTATTGAGTAACATAGATAATATGTTGGGAGATCCAAATGATGTGAATGACCCACGACATCAACTAAGATCGGAAATAGGTCTTTTAGATAAAACACAGAGAATGACAATTATGATGAATATTTTAGATGCGTATATAATTCGCCATTCCCCAAGAGAAGTAATACCGCCACCACCGCCACCATCAAGTGGTGGATTTAGAAGATATAAAAACATGAGGAAAATTATAAAAAATAGGAAAACTAGAAAATCCAAACGAAAAGGTAGAAAAACAAAAAGACTCCGTTAAATAATGATTTTGTAAAATAAAATCATTATTTTATTCATGTAAAATTTAATATATTGTCAAGTGTTTAACCCCTAGTATATCCCCATACATATTTACTTTTCTGTGATAAACTATATTCGGGAGCATATTGATGGTGTGACCCATGATCACTGTCCCAAAATTCAGGTATATCATTAATATAACCTTTCCATGCGCCTTTCATAAGAACACTGACGTTATATGTTGGCTCGTCATTTGGATTACCGTCGGTGATTGTATCAATATTATTTGGCGGACTACTTGTAACTGTATGTGCGTGATAATGGTATCCATAACTTCCATGTATGTGACCACCAAAACTATCAAGCGGAACACTATAACCGTCCATAGTGGAATAATTGGTTCGATAAATTCCATACAATGCAATACCGTCCAATCCAAAACCAATGAGCGGTGGATGTTTAGTGTTTGTCGTATAGTCAGCATCATTATACAAACAAAGATTATTCGTAGTATTAGTAGTTCCAGTAGATGAATTATATTTTGCTCCATAACCATCTGCGTGATAATGTAATCCCATACCTTGACCTACGTGAATACCTATATTCGTAACCTCCGCGCTTTTTTGTGCCGTTGTCAATGTATTATTTAATACAGGATACAAAGAAACACCATCAATGATAACACCAATACCCGAAATAGCGGTATAATTATAGTTATTGTAAGAAATGGTTCGTATAATTCTTTCGTCGGTGGAGTTAGACCAATTGCCGTTTTCTGTTGGATTAATTATAAAATCGTCTGCTAATGTAGCATTATGCATATCATTATTATTAATATTATCATAGGCAAGTATTTCAGTTGTAGATGATACATATCTTGAAACACCAATAGTTGACACATCAAATACACCCGCGGTTCCAGTAGTTGGTGTTGTTGACCCACCACTGTTGTGAGTATCATTTGGATAACCGGCATTAGTAACAGTTCTTGCTTGTTTACTATATTTTCCAATAATATATGGAAATACGGGGTCATCATTTTCATCGATTAACACAAAATAAGCATAGGTTCCGCTTGGATATTCGGGTGTTACACAATAACGTCCATTACAATCGTCTAACGTTCCTAATCCCGAAACATACTCGTAATCATCTAAAAATGCGCCGGCAGACATTTTATAACTATAAGTAGATCCTTCGACAACATCATTGTAATTGTACGGTCGACCTGTAAATTCGGTTGCCTTTGTTTGGTATGATGTGGTCATTAGAATAACACTACTGCTACTATCACTTGTGTTGGTATAACCATAAGGTCCATATATAGGATATCCATCAAAACAAAATCCAACAATTTTAGAATGACCGTCTTCGTGACGAATATAATCCACCTCACCATAATCATCCGTATAATAATCACTCGAAAAATAAGCGTTTGATGACGCAAATGTGGTATTATTCCACGATCTAGAGGTTAAAAACATAGGGTCGTGATAGTGATATTGACCTTGTTTGTCATTAATGATGTTACCCTCTGGACTAGGGTGACCTCCTCCTGCATCAATACCGTATTGTTTTTCAAAAAACACAGCATTCAAATTATAAGTATCATTTCCACTAATAGTTGTTCCTGGAACCGTACCACTTCCAGAACTAGGGTTATATAATGCTACACCATTTAAAAAAATCCCTTGGATACCAAAGGTTGTGAAAAATGCGGTTTTTGATTCTGTATTTGTTCCTCCTCGATATCTAAATTTATATTCAAAATCCTGCTCTGTTAATGGATTCGGTACATCTGGCCATGCGCGTTCAATAGATAAATCATTCGTAAAATTGTTAACACCTGCTTTTGCCGGATAAGGGTCTCCATCGCTAATTACCGCTAAATAATCATTACCTCCAGTAGTTACTTTTGTAAATATCGTTTTACTTCCATAATAAATTCCAGTAGTGGTTGCTTCTCCTAGTTTATAATATGTAGACGACTCTTGATAATTAATAGAACCAGTAATATTATTTACAACACCATAATCAAGCATAGGTATTTTGTGTAAATATAATTGAAGTGTAGCTTCACGTGTCACGGATTGTTCAGGATAACTTCCGACTCCATCTCCAGGTGGTTTACAAACATCTAACAAACGAGTTGGTTTATCCGCAATAGAATAACTTGCCATACACATAAAAGGGTGATATTGCCCATCATCATCTTGTTCACACGTAAAATAAACATATGGAGTAGTATACATTCCGAGGTCACCATTGGCAACACAATTACCCTTGAGGGTTCGCTGTAATGCGCCCTGACGAAATGTTTGGTATACACTAGTTGGATATCTTAATGTTTTATATACAGTATTTGAGGCAACATTATTTGATATTGTGGTAAGCATTGAATTCGCATAAGAATTCGTGCCGTTAGTCGATGTATCAAAACCCGCATTTTTAATTTGATATGCATAATAATATCCGGCAACACTTTGTCTAGGTGACGAACCACTATAAAAATTAACAACAAATTTACAATTAGGATCACCTGGTGTATTACCTTGCATATTTGTTATGGTATTCGAAACGTAATTTTTAATAGAAACACTCGGGTTAGATACATATGAAGTTGGAATAGGATTAAAATTCGCAGGTATAGAAACATCCATTTTTGAATTATAAAATGTAAAAGTAGAACCTGCTGTATCGGTAGATACCAAAGTAAGACCAGCCGTTGTATATTTTACATAATAATTCGCAAAGGCAAACGAGGTATCTAATGTATGTGTATATTGACTATCCCCACTTGTCGTTATATACGAATATCTTTTAATGACTTGTAACTTTTTTCCTGTAGTATAAGTAAAACATAAATATCCATTTGTGCTAGGGAATGACGCACTTGAACTGCCACCATTTCCCCAGTTGTTGGTGAATAAAAGTTTTCCAGTACTACTACTATAGTCCAATGAATACATACAATGTAATTCAGAATCAATTCTATACGAAGATAAATCTGTTGAGTCTTGAACTAATTGAAACACTTTTGTTAAAAAATCATTATATGTTTTAAGAGTAGTTGAAAAACTAATACCATACGTTGAATTTATATTTATATATGTGTTATTACCAGTATTACCGGTTTTTATCATATAGCGATTACGATTTACAATACTCGTTACACTCACACTAGGGGTTGATATACTCGTGGGAATATTTGACGATAAAATTGTGCTAAAACTATTTGGAGTTGTCACAGTCAAAGTGGTTGCTGTACTCGCGCTTGCGGTCGCGTTTGTATTTGCGTTTGTATTTGAGACTGTTAAAACCGGTTGACTGTTATAAAGGGTCATTTTTTTTGCGCGTTTTGAAACGAGCCCGTTATAAAAAACCGGAACTTTTGTCATTATACATTAGGTATATAAAATATAATTTCAATAATATTTCTTAGTATAAAGGTATAAAGCTATATAAGTAATACTTACACCTTTTTTATGTGGTGTCATTAGTGATGACACCACCTTTTCTATTTTTACTCACCTTTAAGGGTGAGCAATCATTGTTTTTGTTTATTAAAAGCAAAAACAAACATTTCATTTTGCTCCCGAATTTACGGGAGCAAAACTTGCTTTGCCAATAACAAAAGCAAGTTTATCACCATTTCGTCTTTTTGACATTGATTTTAGGACCTTGTCCGCGTTTTTTGACATTATTCGGGTCATATTTCTCGTCCTCGTCATCCGAAGGGATATTTTTCGATAAATCCCAGAATTCCTTGCTGCCTAATTTGAAATCGTTATGATTGTCCGCCTTGTACCACATGACTTGATCAAACAATTTGTTCGATTTTGCGTTATTATTTATCACCAAGCACTCGTAATTTTCCGTACATTGATCCATGACTTGACAAAAGGATTCAAAAGTTGGAAACATACCCGCGTAGTTTTCGTAGATTCTTTTACGATTTGCGATATATGGTTCTCGCAAGATAAAAACGTAATCTATATTGGTGCGGAGAGTTGGGGGTATTCCTAATGGATATTGCATTGTAATGATCAACATTATCTTCCAATGTCTCCCATTCATGAACAGCAATTTCATCATCTTGTCGCGCGCCCAGGTGCCATCGTATAAACAATCATCTAAAATAACAAATGCGCGGGGATCAATGGTAGTTCGCTTAAATGTTTCCATTTCTTTTTTGATTTGTTTCAAGACGGATTTTTGTCGTTTCAAAATGTTTTCAATGATGGCGGTGTTGTATTCATTGTGTATGAAAAGTTTTGGCACCAATTTTCCGTAAAAGCCGTTACCTTCTTCTGTACCAGCAATGACGACGCCAATAGGTATGTCCTGGTGATAAAAGAGTAAATCCCGCACTAAAAAACTTTTACCGGTATCTCTTCGTCCGATCAATACAACGACTGGACCTTTAGATTCATTGGGTTTGAAACTAATTGTTTTCATATCAAATTTTCTTAATTCAAGATTCATATTATACTAATTAAGAAAAATTAATAAAAATTATTTACGAAAATCATTATTAAATTTGAGGTAAAGAGAGAAACCACTAAAACGAATCAAAAGACTAAAATTACTAAATTAAAATAGAAATCATTACTAAATAAACAATTTTTAATGAGTTTGATTTAAAAAAAAATAGTTATTAAGTATAATTATTAATGAGCACTATGAATAAATCGTTAAAGATTCATTATGAAAAAAGAAAAAACGGAGAATTATTTAAAAGTTTTCAAAATGAGCAATTAACTAATCTCTCTGAAGTACAAAATTATGTTCCCATTTACAATAAATTTTTTGATTTAAATGAAACAAATTATAATTCGATTAATTTGAATCATGAATGGTATATTAGCAAAGTTGAAAAACAAACCGACTACAATTTGTACAAGTGTGAAATCAAAAATTCCCAAAAAGACAAAACCAAAAGCAAAACTTTATTTTTCAAAATGGCACCCTTAATCGACCCATTTAAATTAATTGTGGGTAAATATGAATTCACAGATCAATCTTTGTATAGTTTACCTAAATACAATTCAACCACAAGTGAGGTCAACGAAAAAATTTTGGATCAAAACAACACTGCTTATGTGGATGGATTGTTTTCATATTGTTCAAGTCTTTTGAATTTCAATCATCATTTTGTACACGGTATTGAATTTTATGGTTCTTTTTTAGCAATTAAAAAAGATTTTAAATTTAATATTATTGATGATTTGGATTTTGTGAATAGATCGGATTTTTTTAATAAAAATAAAAATATTTTATTCAAAGTACAGGATGAAAATAATCGTTTGAAAGACTTGTCTGATGCGAAAAAGTTGAAACCAATCAAAATACAGGAAGATACCGACAGCAAACCTTTAAATATATCTGCTAAATCAATCAATAATGAATTATTTGAAAATGTCTTTACTGAAGATGAGAATATTTTGGAGGAAGGTCAAATAATCGAGGATCAACATATATCACTGGATACATTAAAAGAGTTTTCAATTGATTTATCTCATTTGACAGATGATTATGGAAACAACAAGAGTGAAACAATTCATTCGGTATTATCCTGTTCATCATGCTCATCCAGGACCTCTTATACATCCGAAGACACAGAAAACAATGATGAAGATTTTGATGAAACCGTCGCAAAATCTGGATCAAATGGGTCATTCAATTCAGGAAAAAAAACATCGACATCTGGTTATAGTGAGGAATCAGATGAATATAGTGATGATTCAGATTACGACGATGATGAGCGTCTTGATGTAACTCTTGATAAATTTCCTGTTCAAATTATTTGTATGGAAAATTGCGAAAATACATTTGACAGTTTAATTGCCAACGAAGAATTGGAGGAAAAAGAATGGTTTTCCGCATTGATGCAAATCATCATGACTTTGGTAACTTATCAAAAGGTGTTTTTATTTACTCACAACGATTTACACACGAATAATATCATGTATAACAAGACGGACAAAAAATTCTTGTATTACAAGTTTAACAACAAGTATTATAAAGTGCCGACGTATGGCAGAATATACAAGATCATCGATTTCGGTAGAGGTGTTTATAAATTTAGTGGAAAACAGTTTTGTAGTGATTGTTTTAAAAATGGTGAGGATGCTGCGACTCAATATAATTTTGAGCCATATTTTAATGAGAAAAAACCTCGTTTAGATCCCAATTCTAGTTTTGACTTGTGCCGTTTAGCATGTTCTATATGGGATTATTTGATTGATGACATGGATGAAATCTCTAATTTAGAAGAATGTTCGCCGTTGGTTCAACTCATTGTTGATTGGTGTTTAGATGATAATGGTGTGAATATTTTGTATAAAAACAATGGTCAAGAGAGATATCCGGATTTTAAATTATACAAAATGATTGCGCGAAATGTTCATCATCATGTGCCATATTATCAATTGGAGAGAAAAGAATTTAAAAAATATGTTGTCACATCAGTACCAAACAATGAAAATATAATGGATATTGATGCCATGCCGGTTTTTATATAGCCTGGTTTCTCTTTTTCTCTCTATGAATGTAAAATGAAAAACAAAATAAAATAAATAAATTTAACATTATTATATGATTTTTTTATAACTATATAATAATAAATATAAGAATGACTTTCGGTTTCATCGTATTAAGACATGTGAATTCTGAATTGACGAATCGTTATTGGAATGAATGTGTACAATGTATTCGTCGTTTGTATCCTTTGAAAAAAATTGTCGTGATAGATGATAACAGTAAAAAAGAATTTGTCAAGGCTTATTACGAATACCAAAATATTGAATATATTCAATCAGAATTTCCACAACGAGGCGAACTATTGCCTTATTATTATTTTCATAAACACCGGTTTTTCGAGAATGCGATTATTTTACACGATAGTGTTTTCATACATAAAAGAATCAATTTTGATTTATTTAAAGGCGTTCCAGTATTACCATTATGGCATTTTAGAAATTCGCGTGATGAAAATTATGATAGACTTATTCAAATTTCAAAATATTTAAATTATAGCAACAAATTTCAAGAAGAATTTAAAAATGTAAAGGAAAATAAATATTTGAATATGAGCATTATTAATGGAATGAATAATAAATGGAATGGTTGTTTTGGAGTTCAAACATATATAAATTATGGGTTTTTAGATTATATACAAAATAAATATAATATATTCAACATGTTGAAAGTGGTGAAATGTCGTAAAGACCGTTGTTGTCTTGAGAGAATATTGGGATTAATCATTTCAATGGAAAATTCAACATTGAGAAATGTTCCTTCCTTGTTTGGAGATATATTAAAGTATACAAACGGCGAATACCATTGGGGATATACGTTTCAAAATTATAAGAAAAAATTAGAAAACGAAAGAAAAATAATGGTGCCCTATGTAAAAATATGGACGGGGCGTTAGAAACCAGGATTATCGGTGAAGACCGCGGGTGCGATTTTATCTCCCCCATCTTGCATCACTGGTTTCAACTGGTCAATGATAAAAGTACCACAAACGACACTGAAATAAACAAGCAATGAGTCTCTCACTAAAAATTTCAATGGTTTATTTTCTTTTTCAACAAATCTCATTTCAACAAATCGAATAATAAAATATATGATTGAAATTACGGCAGAAATTACAAAAACACTCGCCATGGATATAAAATAATATAGAACAAAGTTA
>Ga0209189_1002304_pt1 | contig 13442 bp, 8 predicted proteins | sample C_130820_EF_Meta_FD_187308 | JGI IMG/M metagenome (GOLD analysis project Ga0209189, IMG submission 187308) | Freshwater microbial communities from Lake Croche, Canada to study carbon cycling - C_130820_EF_MetaG (SPAdes) (version 3) | ecosystem: Environmental > Aquatic > Freshwater > Lake | place... | reverse complement strand
AGTGTGGCGTTTGGAACGTTCGGCAACTTGACAGTGGGGGGCTGTTTTAAGACAATCGAGGGTTTCGCGGGTCGGTAGCTCAGTTGGTTAGAGCAGCGGACTTTTAATCCGTTGGTCGAGGGTTCGAGTCCCTCCCGACCCACCAAAATCGAGCGCGCATTTCAGACACCGCGCTTCCAAAATTTTATTGGCACCAGTGGTTTTGCGTCGCCAGTCAAGGCGGCCGCAACTGGCGAACCCTCGGGTTTTCCCGAGTCTCCGTTAGACTGCGGGCATGCAAGCTCAAAAACCCGAACAACTGGTCGATCCAGAGTCTCTCAAGCGCCGCTGGCCACCTTGGCGGTTATTGATCATCGCGACGATCGTTCTTGCAAGCGCAGCGACTTTTGGCGTCAGACTATGGCTCCACGCCTCCCGATTTGCCGATACGGATAACGCTGTGGTCAGCGGACACGTGCAACCGGTATCGACCAGAATCGCGGGAGTGGTGGTCAAAATTGCAGTGCAAGATAATCAACCGGTCACGACGGGCGACGTCCTATTGCTTCTGGATCCTGCCGATGCACAGGTTCAGATCGAGCGACTGAAGGCTCAGTTGGTCCAGGCTGAAGCGGCAATCGAGGGCAGCGCCGCGCAAATCGAACAGGCCAGGGCCGCAGCTACAGCATCGACAGCCCAAGTCGCGCAAGCGCAAGCGACACTGACTCGAACCGAACAGGATGCCGCCCGCAATCAGCTGCTGTTCGCGGGTGAATTGCGTGCCATCAGTAAGCAAGAAGTCGACGCGTCGCTCGCGGCGCGTGGGGTTGCGATCGCCGACTTAGCGGCGCGCCGGGCATCTGCCAAGGCGGCGGAGCAAGGTGTTCGCGCAATGATCGCGGCGCAATCTTCGACTCTGGCCCAAAAAGCCGTGTTGGACGCGCAGCTTAAAGAGGCTGAATTGCAAGCTGGCTACACCACGGTGCTGTCCCCAGGCAGCGGGCGAATCGGAAAGCGGACGGTTGAACTCGGCCAGCGGGTACAGCCAGGTCAGCAGCTCGCGGCGGTCGTTGACGGGGCCGTCTGGATCGTGGCCAATTTTAAAGAAACCCAGCTCGAATCGATGCGGGTTGGCCAGTCTGCAACGGTCGAACTGGATGCCTTTCCGGGCCGTGCGCTTAAGGCTCGGGTCGAGAGCTTTGCCCCCGCCTCCGGTGCAACCTTCGCGCTTTTACCCCCCGACAATGCGACCGGGAACTTCACAAAAATTGTCCAACGGGTTCCAGTCAAACTGGTGTTGGACCCATCGCAGATGAACGATATCGCCGATCGGGTTGTCCCCGGAATGTCGGCGTCGGTCTCCGTCGACCTGCGAACCTGATCGGTGTCGACCGCGCCACCTGAGCAGGTCCCGCTGCGCACCTGGATCGCCGTTCTGGCGGGTCTTCTGGGTGCGTTTATGGCGGTCCTCGACATCCAGATCACCAACGCATCACTGAAAGAAATTTTGGGATCGCTGTCGGCAACCCAAGAAGAAGGCTCGTGGATATCGAGCGCCTATCTCGTCGCTGAAGTCATTGCCATTCCTTTAACGGGATTCATGGCGACCGTCTTTTCGATCCGTCGATATCTCTTGGTGAATGTCACACTCTTTCTGATTTTCAGCACCTTGTGCGGGGTTGCCTGGAATCTCGAAAGCATGATCGTTTTCCGGGCGTTGCAAGGGTTCACCGGGGGCGTACTGATCCCCATGGCAATGGTGCTCGTCACCCGCTTTTTGCCGCCCTCCAAACGCCCGGTCGGACTCGCCTTGTTTGGCATCACCGCGACGCTTGCTCCAACACTCGGGCCAACGGTTGGCGGCTGGCTCACGACGATCTACAGCTGGCCGGTGATTTTTTATATCAACTGGGCGCCTGGGCTCGTGCTGCTGGCGGGGGTTGCCTGGGGACTTGATTCTGAGCCGATGCAATTGAAAGCTCTGCGCGGTGCCGATTGGTTCGGCATCGCCGTGATGGCGGTTGGACTTGGTTCGCTCACCGCAATGCTCGAAGAAGGCAATTCCAAGAATTGGTTCGACAGTAATTTCATTCGGATCGCAGCCCTACTTGCAGTCAGCGGGATTGGGCTCTGGATCTGGCGCGGATTGAGCGCCAAACAGAGCTTTATCGATCTGCGGATATTCGCCCGCCCTAGCTTCCTGATTGCATCGGTAGTTGCCTTTACGACAGGCCTTGGACTGTATGGTTCAGCCTTTATCCTGCCCTTGTTTCTCGGTCAGATCGCTGGCTACACGCCACTCGCAATTGGTCAGGTCATTCTCTGGATGGGGTTGCCGCAGATCTTCATCATGCCGTTTGCAGCACGCCTCTCAACGATGGTCGACAACCGAATCCTTCTGACAATTGGACTAATCCTTTTTTCAGGCTCTTGTTTTATGAACTCTGGGATGACCGTCGATACGGCGGGCCCCGAGTTGATCGCGGCGCAGGTGGTGCGTGCACTGGGGCAGCCGTTCGTCATGATCACCATCAGTAATTTTGCGACCCTTGGCGTCCCGCCCGCGCAACTGCCCAGCGCCGCTGGAATGTTCAACATGATGCGCAACCTGGGGGGGTCGGTCGGCATTGCTTCACTGGCCACCTTGCTGACGCTACGCGAACAGTTTCATTCTGGACATATTGGCGAGACCGTAAGCCTTTACGACCCACTCACCCGGGCCCGCCTGGAGACCCTCTCGCAAAGTTTTATGGCGCGCGGCGCCGAAGCCAACGTAGCGCCCGAAATGGCTGTGCGCGCCATTGACAACCTGGTACGAAAGCAAAGCTTTGTCATGGCCTATAACGACGCTTTTCTGTTGCTCGGCGTCTCGTTGCTGGCCTGCCTGCTGTTCGTCTGGATGGGCCAGCATGTCATTGCCGGCGGCGGGCCGCGACCTGCAGAAGCGCATTGATCAGGAGCGGTCACCCGTGAGAATGGCCACTTTGACGACCCTGCTAATCCTGCTGACAGGATGCGTCTCGTGTACGACACCGCTGCCGGTTGCGAGGCCCGCTGCCCCGACACCGCCCGCAGCCTTCAAAACCGCTGCGATGGCGGGCGGCCTCCAGATCAAGCCCGATTGGTGGACGCTCTTCAACGATCCTCAACTCGATGCGCTCGAGCAACAAGCACTGTCTTCGAGCCCGACCCTGGCGATCGCAAGCGCCCGGGTTGAACGCGCTCGGGCGCAATCGTCTCTGGTAACGGCCGAGTTTGGCCCGAGAGTGACCGCAGACGGCGCAGTGCAACGTTTTCGCACCTCGCGCAATGTTGCAACAGCGCCCTTCATTGCCGGTCAACGTCGTGCCATTGAAGACAATCAATTCAGCGCCCAGGCCACGCTGGGATGGGAATTCGACGTTTGGGGCCGGATCAAAGCCAGCCATGAAGTCGCGCAAGCCCAACTCGCTTCAACTCTGCTCGAAGCCGACGCGATGCGCCTCGTGCTGACCGCAGAAGTTGCAAGCACCTACCTGCAGCTTCGGGGTCTTGACGACGAGGGTCGTGTCGTTAACGCCGCCACCCAAAGTCGCCGGGATGCGTTGCGGGTGGTCCAGCTACGCTACGACGTCGGCGTGGTCACAGACCTCGATCTGGAGCGCGCGCGCACCGAGCTGGCGAATGCTTTGGCTGATGGATCCGATCTGGCGCGTCGACGCAACGGGCTCGAAAACGCGCTCGCCCAACTGACTGGACAGGCGCCCAAAGAGCTTCGCTTACCACTAAGCGGAACAATTCCAAGCGCGCCAGTCATTGCGGCTGGGATCCCGAGCGAAATGCTGCAGCGCCGGCCAGACATCGCGCAGGCTCAGGCTCAGCGCAGTGCCGCGTTCGCTCAGACCGGCGTTGCCCAAGCGGCTTTCTACCCCCAGATTCGCCTGACGGGTGCCGCAGGGCTGGCCAGCAGCGATCTCACAACACTGATTTCAGCCCCGGCGCGACTGTTCTCCCTGGGCCCCAGCATCTCCATTCCAGTATTGGATAGCGGCCGTAACCAGGCCAACTGGCGCGCGGCCCAAGCAGGGCTTGATGAAGCGCAAGCGACTTTTCAGCAAAGGATCCTGATCGCCCTGCGTGAAGTCGACGATGCGTTGTCCGAGCTTGCCCATCGTCGCACCACCGCGGAGGCCCAGCAGCAAGCGATCACAGCCTCAAGCCGCGCCGCTCGCGTGGCCCGTTTGCGTTATGAAAAAGGGGCGGCCAGCTATCTGGAGGTCACCGACACGGAACGAACCCAACTCGCGGCCCAGCGAGCACTGGCTCAGACCCGCGCGGCTCAGTGGGTTGCGACCGTTCAACTGGTTAAATCGCTGGGTGGCGGATGGGACGGGTCCTAGGCCCCCCGCCTTGGGATTGGTTTAAAAAACCTGGGTAATCCCGACTAAAAACCGCGGGTTCGGGCGTGGGTCAGTACTCGTGACCGGACGGTCGGCACGAGCGACCATGGTTTCAATGGAAAGGCCGCCTGGCGTCCGAAACCTGGTTCCCAAGGACATCGAAGCGATCGTGGCTTTAGTCGCTGCGACCTCTGCGAGCGGTCTGGCCAGAGTTGTTGCATGGGCAAAATCGTAGGCAGCGAAGGCCTGCAACTTCGCCTCTGCAGCCCAGGACCACGGTAAAGGTTCGGGTCGATCCCAGCGGAATTCGACAATGCCTCCGTAACCCCGATCTCCGGTAATCGCGCCCGAGTCATAGCCCCTACCAATAATTGGGCCACCGAACGCAACCTTATCTCCGGCCAACAAAGGATCGTTGGAATCCTGTATCTGCACGGCCGCAGCCAGGCTGTAGGGACCGGTTAAGCCCTGGAGCCGAATGAAGGACAACGTACGCTTCGCGAAATGCGAATCAAAACCTTCTGACGATGGTCGTGGATAGATTGTGAGGTCGGCGCCGTAGGAGGCTTGTTTATAGGCGCCAAGCGCATTCAAGCCTCTCTGCAAGGTCAGACCCACCTGGGAAGTGCCACCGAGAAACCCGCTGTGCTGATAACTCAGGCCCAAATCGCCCACGGTTGTTCGATCGCTCGTCAGCGCTGTCTCGGAATCGGTCTTCGCCGACAGGAAGGTCTCGCTCCGGTTGACCGACAGGCCAAAATCGAAAAACAGCGACTGCGCAACCGAACGGAAAATGGGAATCCGAAATCGCGGACCAATACTGGTGCTTTCACTCAGGATACCGAGCGAACTCAGGGAGGCTTTCGGACGGGCCGCAGCGCTTAACGCACCGAAAGACATCACGGCGCCCGAGGAACCCACCGGCATGGCGTATTGCGCAATGACGACTCGAAGCTTTTCAGCCGGAAACAAACCGCTGTTCAGCCCAAGGCTGAGCGATCCAACGGCACCCAGCGGCCTCGGGATACTGGCGTTCAAGGAAACCGCCCAAGGCCCCAGGGTCTTCGAAGCGGTGTTGCTCAAACCCAAAGCATAGGTCGTGGGTGCCGGGGGAGAAACGGACACCACCAACTCGGTTGCACCGAGTTTTGCACCTGGGCGCAAGGTCCCACTGGTCCGCACACTCGGGATGTCATTCAGGATCAGAAGCGCTTCTTCGAGCGAGCGCAGATCGATTGGTTTTCGGTCCAGTAGCGGTGCCAACATCCGCTGAATCATCGTTCGTTCGGCCGCCACTCCCCCGTCGACATACACCTCACTGATAAAGCCTTCAACGACCTGAACCGTGAAGATGCCATCTTTGACCTGTTGTGGCGGCAAAAAGACCCGACACAAAAAAAACCCTTCTGACCGATACCGATCCTCCAGTTGGCTGACCTTCTTGCGGAGCTCCTCGATTTTGACTTTTCGACCGGTGACGTCGGCGAACAGTTCCGCCAACTCGGCCTCGCGATAACGACTCGACCCGAGGACTCGAACGCCTTTGAGATCGAAGTCAATATCTTCAACCGACCGAGGCGTCGGTGTTCTTTCGGGCGTTTGAACCCGCAATTCAAAGGCTGGCAATCGGGGAAGCGGGACCGGGACCCGCAGACGAGAAATATCCGATGCGCTACCCAAATTGGGGGTTTGCGACCAGGCGGGCATGCACCATGCCCCGATCAGGAGCCCGAGGGTCGCGGCACGATTCAGCCGCACAGCGCGAATGGTGAAGAACATCGCGAGCACTGCACCTTCGATCGTTATTTGTCTTCCATCTTGATCAAAGTGGTCAAGAGGCCTTTTTCGATTCGATGTAAATGAAACTTGAGAAGCGGATCTTCAGGGAATCGCTGCTCCAGCGCCTTTAATTGTTCAATTGCCAAGGGGTTACCTGCCTCGAGCAATTGATACGCCGCAACATAACCCGTGCAGAGTTCAGACTTGGCCTCATCAGGCGTGATCGGGTTGTAGAGGGTGACGGGTGTCTCTTTACCCTTAAGGATCACGTCGCCAATCACCCTGAAATGCATACCGGGGCACTTGGGCACAACCGTATCTGTACAACAAATACGAGTCCCGAAATACTTGTTAACCCCCTCCGTTCGGGCTGCTGAGTTGACGGTATCACCCACCGCAGTGAAATCCATACGGCTTTGGCTACCAAAATTGCCGATAGTCGCCGGACCAGAGTGAACGCCGATTCGGGTAATGCCAATCGGAATGCCTTTCTTGTTGTTCTCGATACGAAATTTTTCGCAATACGCGTCGAGCTCGAGCGCGCATTTCACAGCCCGGGCTTGGTGGTCCGGTTGGGCGATCGGTGCGTTGAAAATGGCCATGATCGCGTCGCCAATAAACTTGTCGATCGTGCCCTCGTTGGCCTGAACGATCGCACATGCGCCATTCAGGTAATCATTCAAAACGTCTGACAACTTATCGGATGGCAGCAACTCGGAGAGCGTCGTAAAGCCCGCAATATCCGTAAAGAGAAAGGTCGCTTCCTGGCGCTTACCCTTAATGCTAAGCGCGTCCGGGTCATTAACGAGTTGAGCCACAACCGTCGGAGAAACGTACCGAGAGAATGCGCCTTGTACGAATTGACGCTGCTTGCGCTCGGCTTTACCGATGAGTATATCCATCATCCAGAGCGACAGTGCCAGCGCCAGAGTCGGCGCGATCAGAGGAACCAGCGGAATACCCTTGCCATAGCCTAAGACACCCCCGACCCAAACGAGGGCAACAAGGCTGGCACCGACAGTGACATTGAACCCGATCCCCTTCTTGGCCAGGCCAATCGCCACACCCACCAAGGAAACGCAGAGCACCAGGGCGAACTGGCCACCTAGAGGCAGGCGCCTGACAGTGGTCCCTTCAAGATATTGTGAGACGGCGTGAGCCATGACGACAATACCCGGCATCATTCCGCGCTCATCATCAAACACCACTGCCAGGGGCGTTCGGTGTTTGTCTGTAATCGATAAGGTCGCCCCGACCAGCAAAATCTTGTTCGCAAACCACTCCTTTGGAAGTGCTGCGACCGCGTGGGCGGGATAAATTGGGAAGGGCGGCGTTTCGAGATCGCTCACGGTCCGCCAGGCAATTTCAGGTTGTTCTGGCGGAGGGACGGGCTTGCCCGCAGCCTCCATGGCTTTTCGAGCGAACCCTAGGGGCATTCCCGGCACGTTTTCGCCCGGGAATATCCATCTCACAGCACTGTCAAAAGGGTCCACTGCAAGGTTTGCACCCGCCCTTAGATTAGGCGGAACGAAATCGTTCAGGTAGGCCAACTGCTCCTCATTCACAATCCCCGGCGTATTGGAGTAACTGATAAAGAGCGGTGTCTTGATCTCACGGATGGTCTTCGCGAGCAAACGGTCCTTTTCTGGTTCGGTGGCTTGATCCAGCAAGACATCCAGCGCAATCGCCTTAGGCCCCTTTTCTTCGAGCTTGACCAACAGATCAGCGATAAATGCCCGATCAATCGGCGATCGATAGGGAAACCGGGCCAATGTTTCCTCATTCATGCCGATCACAGCAATCTCCTTAGATTGCGGCATCGGCGCTTGCATCGCCGCGACCCGAATGTCCTCGGTAATGGTCTCCATATGGGCCAGAACGCCCATTGACTTGACAACGAATAGCGAAATGACCGTTGCAACAACGGCGATTCCAGCGGCCGACAACAATTGCTTGAAATCGGCGCTACGAGTTGTCATTTCGGACCTGCGTCAGCAGCGCTGGCGGAACGCAAAAGGGCTTCTGCCTGTTGCGAACAGCCCTTTTCGATCATGTACCCCGCCAGCACCGCCGGATTACTCTCAACCGCCTTTGGGATCACCGAAAAACTCAATGCAAATTCCTGTTGGTCGATATTGACCAACAAATTCGTCATCCCCTCAAATTTGGATAGCGGTGGTAGCTTGACCGTCTGCTCACCTGGTCCAAAAACAAAATCAGCCCGCCACGAACGGTCAGCCGGGAAAATCACGAACGGCTGAGGCGCACCGGCATTCGGACGCCAAAACACGGGCAACTCGCCTTCCTGCAGGCACCGGGAGCCCGCCCGGGTCGCATCGACAAGCCAGTGATAGGGCAACATATCACTGGAGAGCCGCGTTGTGCTGGGACCGCCGCGGACCACACCCACCGAGCTTGTACGGGCTTCTCGGTTGGCAGCCAAGGCGGCCAATCCGAGCGACGAATCCCCCCCCGCCGCAGCCACCGGCATGGCAGGCCCGTTATACGGCCCCTGCCGGGTGACGGCCTTTCCGTCGGGGCCAATCAGGGTGACGCGCTCGCCTTCCTTAAGCACCAGCGTCTGGTCGCTTTCAATGGACTGCCCTTCTTTTAGGCCACCACCTCGCGCGGACATCACAACGACTTTTGCCGCCAGGGCCGCAGTCGAAACGGTCAGTACTGAAAACCCTAAACATAGAGATAAAGCAAGCGCGAGCGAACTTCGGCGAGGAAAACGAATCATGAAGCACTCCTGGTGTTAACACGTTGATTAGCGGAGGACTTCACCCCCCTCGGCATGGGCAGCATTTGATCTGCAGCACCGTCACCCACGAGAACAAAAGCCCCCCAAAAAAACGGATGGGCCGACTGCTCATTCGCGATCATTCTACGTTGTGCAGATTGCAGGGAATTGCTCGCGCCAAGATTAAAATCTGGACCGAGCGCTCTAAACAAATGAGACATCAGTGTTGCAGTCGCGGCCGAGGGCACCTGCCAATGACTCACCAACAAACTTCGGGCACCAGCAAAAAAGAAAGATTCCGCCAACCCCGACAATGCGTCCCCACCGAACCGCCCCGCCCCGCCCGCTGTATTACAGGCTGACAGAACCACCAAATCGGCATTGACCCGAAGCGCCGCGATTTCGCTCGCCTCAAAAATTCCATCGTTGGTCCGCACAACCGATTTCGACGGAGGGGTTAAAACTAGGCCCGGTTCGGTCTGACATTTCAATTCACCCGGTAATAAGCCGTGGGTTGCGAAATACAGGATCCGATACTGCTCCAGTGGCCGAGCCCTTAGTTGCTCTTCGGTTGCGTCAGGTCCAAGCAACATGTGATCGGTACCCACCACGCCGAGTGCCTGACTGATCGAGAAAATCTCCGCTTCAGTATCTGGCAATGCGGAGAGGCTGGACACCAATTCGGCAGGCGCGGGACCATCCTGACGACAACTGGTCGCCAGCGGCGAAGCGCCTAAGCCACCCTGCCTGACCTGCTTTCCACTCAGGACGGGATTACCGATCGCCAAAAGCGTTTTAATCGGCTTGGCGGCTCTTTCATTTGTCCTCAGCGCATGAAACGCCTGGATCGAAGGCGCATGGGAGATCGCTGCCTGATTCACCAGCCATTTCGCTGCGCTGTAACTCGGCGAGGCGGGTGGGCGTGTCACCAGAATTGAAAATGGCAAACTCGCCAGTGGACCTGAGGGGGCCACAATCAAATGCTTAAGGTCTTGTAACCAGGGTTCCACATCACCAAACAAAGTTCTGTAAAGACCATGGGCCAGGTCGAGGTCATATTCATTAACTGAACCGGCCTGAATTTCGAGGGCGCGGCGAAGCGAGGTCACGGTCTCAGCCAAACCTGTTTCAGACTCCTTAATCTCGCCCAAATAAATACCATCGCGGCGAATCAGCGTAACAAACGAAACCTTTCGACCGATCAGAAATGAAACCAGCCCTTCCTGCGGTGAAAGTCTCTCCCGCACCTGAAACAGGGACAACGGCTGCGGTTTGGTCAGCGAAACATAATCTGGAAATTGGGTCGTTAGTTCACCCTCGATTTTCTTGAATTCGAGTTCTGCTGCCCGCTTGGTTGCAAACAAACGATCCTCGACCTCCCGACTCCGCTGCTCCTGCGGCAACGTAATCTCGAAGGACAGTTCGGTACTCATGGTGTCTTGGATCCGCTGGGCTTGAGCCAGGCGGTCGAGCAGAATTTGAATCTCGGGATTACCGTTCGCCAAGCGAGCAGCCGCCTGATTAACCGTCTTGTCGACGCTCGCTGGTCGGACCGTCTGGAACGCATCGAACGCTTCGGCATAAAGGCCCTGTATCTGCGCCGGATCCGTCAAGGTTTTCGCATACGCCACGACTGCAAGACCGAGCGGAATCAGATCCTCTTTGCTGATTGAGTCAGAACTCGCGAGGTTGAGTTTTTTCAGCAGGCCAAAGATTTCACGATAAGTAATGATTGCGGAGCTATTCATGCCCTCGCGCTGATAAGCCGATGCCAATGCAATCAGCACCCGAATCGTCTGTGGGCCCTCGGAGAGATAAAGCCGTCGCTCCTTCAGAGCGGTATTCAGATATTTTTCGGCAGCAGAAAGACGCCCCTGTGCGGAACTGATATTGCCCAGCGTCATTAACACGCTGGAACGCCACCAGGGGGGCAATCCTCGCGTGTCATTGAAGATCGTCAAGGCTTCGGTCGCTGACGCCATCGCGAGGGGCAGTTCCCCCACTTGCAGTGCCATTTCTGCCAGGAGATTAAGAGAAAGTCCGAGTTCTCCCTTTTCGAGATAGTCATCCCCAAAATCATCTGCCTCGGCACCCATCATGGCCATGTTTTGACTACCGCTTCGCACGCCTGGGCCAGATTCGCTCGAATTCCCGCCCATCAGGATCGACTCGGCTTTCGGTGCAACCAAGACCTTGCGCCAGGAATTCACCGCGTTCCTGGCAGCGCTCAGTCCTCCCTCGAAATTGCCATGATTAGCGGCGTGAAATCCGTAATAGGCGAACAATCGGGCCCGGTCCGATTCTTTCGACGATGCCTGCACAATGGTTTCTGCCCGATTGAAGAGCGCCTCGGCCTCGTCCTTGCGGCCCCGGTTAGACAAAATCAGCGCAAGGTCCATCAATGTATCGGCGATTGCCGAATTAGATTCACCGAGCAAGCGAATCTGAAGTTCCAGCGCCTGGCGCAAGAGCCCCTCGGAATCCGTATCGCGGCCATTTGCATTTGCGGCGCGGGCCATTTTGATCAGATCCGCAAACTGCTGCAGATCCGATGAGGATGCCAAGGGAACAGACTCCGCATAAGTTTGCTTGAGCAGATCAAGCCACTGCACTCTCGACTTGATCAGTTTTGGCTGAATCGCGGCGACCAACGCGGGGATAGCACTCGGCGGACCTTCCGCCACTCGAACAATCCCTTCCGAAAACCCAACGACCAACAGGTGGGGCCAACCGCCACTATTAAGCCGACAAGCCATCAGCGCCAATGGTTCAGCACCCGACTGAATGACCTGAGATCGAGTGCACCGCATCTTTTGGGCGATTTGGTTACCGACTCTCGATGCCTGCACGAAATCCTGGAGGCCGCCGAATTCATTCGAAATGTCCTGGCGGCCACCAGACACCGAATGAATAAAGCCGACGCGATTCTTCCCGCAGGTGACGGCCTGATCTTTCGGCATTCCGGCGAGCGCAACAACATCCTCGCGGTCAGCCGATTGACAGGCCTCGTCGACCAGGCTTTCGGCCAGCGGGGCAGCGCTAAGGTACGCACTGAATGGCGTACTCAGGGGGACGCCGAGTACCGACCAAAAGAACGCCAAAAAAGCGCCCTGAATCCCCCGGAGCACTCGAACTAGGCGCATTGGTCTCTACCAGCGCCCAAACAATGCGCCTGTCATCGAAATGCGTTGCCCAGCGACGGCGCCACCCGGAACGCGAGGGGCGACCGGCGTCTGAAGTTCAATCAAGCCGACGGATACCGAAACCGTTCTGCTGACCGTCCGCTGCGCTCGGTCAGCGTTTTTTGGCGGTTCTGGCGGTGCAACCGTGGCAAGAACCTTGTCGCCCGAATCGGCCGTATCTTTGGGCGTCGGCGGCTTTTCAGCGGCAACTGGTGAGGGCGGAGTCGGCGCGACTGGAGGTGGTGGCGCGGGTGCCGCTGGTGCGCCCGCCTGCGCAGTTACCGTTGCAGGTGACGCCACCGGTTGCGCCGCCGCAGACGATGGAGGTGCCGCCGCTTGCTGCGATGGCGATTGCGATGGCGGAGGACCGCCGGCCGGCGCAGGGGCCGAAGATGTTGCCGCTGCCGATTGTGGCTGGGCCGGCGCTTGGGGTTGAGCCGGCTGGGCCTGACCCTGTGAATCGGCCGGCGCTTGTCCGGCATTCTGTGATGGGGCCGAGGGCTGACCCTGTGACTGGGCCGGAGGCTGAGGATCGGCTGGCGCTTGACCGGGCGGCGGCGTCTGGGTTTGAGCCTGTGGCTGGGACTGTGGATCAGCCGACGCCTGTCCCGCCGCAGGTGCTGGCGTTTGGGACTTTGGTTGAGCGTCAGCTGGCGCCTGTGCAGACGGCTGCTGTTGGGTCGGCTGCTGAGTCTGGGGCTGTGGCTGGGCTTGAGACTGGGGCTGGGGCTGCGGCGGCGTTTGGCTAGGTGCCTGCGCTTGCGGTTGAGCTTGAACTGGTGGCTGCGCTGAAGGTTGGGCTGCAGACGAGGCCGGTTGAGGCTGCAGCTGAGGCGTGGGAGTTTTCGCCAACGACGCCACAGAGGTTAGTCCCGACATCGCACCAACGGTCTGCAAATTCGTCGGTGGAACCTGTGCCGAAGGTGGTACCTGAACCGGAGTGCTCGTTGCCGGGGGGGTCGTTGTGCCACCTGCGGTTGGTGGGGGGGTCGATCCTCCCGTGGCCGGGGGCGTCGTTGTTCCACCGGTGCCAGGCGGTGTCGTTCCGCCGGTCGCGGGGGGCGTGGTTCCGCCAGTCGCGGGTGGCGTCGTCGTTCCACCAGTAGACGGAGGCGTTGTGGTTACGCCAGTAGTCGGAGGTAGCGTGGTTCCACCCGTGGCAGGGGGCGTCGTCGTTCCACCCGTCGCGGGTGGAGTCGTGGTTCCGCCAGTAGCCGGAGGCGTCGTGGTTCCGCCCGTAGCGGGTGGCGTCGTAGTTCCACCACTTGCAGGCGGCGACGTAGTTCCACCACTTGCAGGCGGCGTTGTAGTTCCGCCATTAGCCGGAGGCGTGGTGGTTTCGCCATTAGCCGGAGGCGTCGTTGTTCCACCCGTCGCGGG
>Ga0209189_1002302_pt1 | contig 13447 bp, 10 predicted proteins | sample C_130820_EF_Meta_FD_187308 | JGI IMG/M metagenome (GOLD analysis project Ga0209189, IMG submission 187308) | Freshwater microbial communities from Lake Croche, Canada to study carbon cycling - C_130820_EF_MetaG (SPAdes) (version 3) | ecosystem: Environmental > Aquatic > Freshwater > Lake... | reverse complement strand
GTCATCAGTGTGCAAAAAAGATATGGCATATCTACATCAACAACTAACCGACCAGGCTATTAAGGCTTTTTATAAAGTCTACAATACATTGGGATTTGGTTTTTTAGAAAGAGTATATCAGAATGCCTTATTTATTGAACTCCGAAATTTGGGTTTACAATGTGAGACTCAAAAACAAATAAAGGTAAATTATGAGGGATATGAGGTAGGGATTTATTATCCCGACATAATAGTAAATAATTTATTAATTTTAGAGTTAAAAGCAGCAGAATCAGTTGTAGAAGAACAACAACTTCAACTTATCAACTATTTAAAAGCAACAGAAATTGAAATAGGTTTACTCTTAAATTTTGGTAAAAAACCAGAAATTCGACGTAAAATCTTCACAAACGATAAGAAAAAATTAAATATTAATCAGTGAAAATCATGTCTAATCTGTTTAATCAGTGTGCCAAAATCAGTAAATGGAGTTTAATAGCGTTATTCACTTTTAATACTTCTCATGCACAAAAACCAATCCAGCCAAGCTTAGGTTTTCGCTCAGTAAAAACATTGAAAGCCAATGGTTTAGAATTTAAAGACCTCAATAAAAACGATAAACTCGATAAGTACGAAGATTGGCGTTTACCGCAAGAATCCCGAATCAAAGATTTGATTTCGCAAATGACTCTTGAGGAAAAAATAGGCTTTATGATTATCAGTACGACCCGAATGGCAGGTGATAACGTTTTTCAGGCAAATGCCCCAAGAACCGAAATCACAAGCGGGTTTAATGAAGAAGATTTAATACAACCCAATAATATGTTCACTCGAAAACCATTGGCGGTGCCGATGATGTCTTCAGCAGGAACAACAAAAGGGGTGATGAATTTTAACCTTCGTCATTTTATTTTGCGAGCAAATACAAGTGCCAAAACTATAGCTGATTGGTCGAATAATTTGCAGGCATTGTGCGAAACCTCACGTTTAGGGATTCCAGCAATTGTTGCTTCGAATCCACGAAATCACGTAACGGTCGATGCTTCGGTTGGTTTGAGTGTTGGTTCAACCATTTTCTCTAAATGGCCAGGTGAGTTGGGCATGGCTGCCATGCGAGATTTGAAATTGACTCGGGAGTTTGCCGAAATAGCCGCTAAAGAATGGGCTTCGGTCGGACTCAGAAAAGGTTATATGTACATGGCCGACTTATCGACCGAACCACGTTGGCAACGTACAGAAGGAACATTTGGCGAGGATGCCGATTTAGCTTCCAGCATGATTCGCGAAATAGTTTTGGGTTTTCAAGGCACAAAACTCAATAAAAACTCGGTTGCGATGACAACCAAACATTTCCCAGGTGGCGGCCCACAAGAGGGCGGACAAGATTCGCACTTCGATTGGGGAAAGTACGCACATTACCCAGGCGGAATGTTTGATTATCACGTAAAACCTTTCAAAGCTGCCATAGACGCAGGTACATCTTCTATTATGCCCTATTATTCTGCTCCAAAGGATAAAAGCATGGAAGCGGTAGGTTTTTCTTATAATAAGGCAATTATTCAAGATTTATTACGAAAAAAACTTGGTTTTAAAGGCATCATTAATTCTGATACTGGCCCAATAGATATGATGCCATGGGGAGTTGAAAGTTTGAGCATCACCGAACGCTACAAAAAAGCATTGGATGCAGGAGTTGATATTTTTTCGGGTGGAGCAGACCCTGCTCTTTTACTCGAAACTGTTAAAAAAGGCATGGTTTCAGAAGCCCGAATCGATGAGTCTATCGCTAAATTATTGAAAGAAAAGTTTGATTTAGGCTTATTTGAAAACCCTTATGTTGATGTAGAAAACGCCGTTAAAATAGTAGGAAATGCTGAATTTCAGAAAAAAGCCGATTTGGCTCTCCGAAAATCAATTGTTTTACTCAGAAATGATGAAAAACTATTGCCGATAAGCAAAAAAAGTGATGGTCGCCCTACAAAAGTATATTTTGAAACTTACAAAGAAAGTAGTGGAAGAGGGCAAAGCCAAGGAATATCTATCAATGTGAATAAGCCCAAGATTCAAAACCCAAACATCGAATTTGTTTCAACCAAAGAGGAAGCAGATGTTGTCTTATTATGGTTGATTCCGAGTGCTGGTGGTTTATTTAGTTCGGGCGGACAAGCTATTGAATTGAGTCTTTCAAAAAATAAAATTGATGTAGCTCATGTCAAGGAAATTTTGAATGTAAAGCCTACTATTTTGGCTATCAACTTTACAAATCCTTGGGTAATTGATGAAATTGACAGCGGTAAAGCTAAAACTATTTTAGCAACTTTCGGAACGACTCAAGAGGCACTTTTGGATATTGTTAGTGGAGCATTTAATCCAACAGGAAAAATGCCTTTTACGATACCAATTTCTGAAAAATCCGTACGAGAAAACAAATCAGATGTACCAGGTTATTTAGAACCAAATTATGCTCTATTCAAATTCGGCGATGGACTAAATTATAAGTGATTTGGTAGAAAAAATTACATAAAATTCAAATTTTTAATTAGATTTACAACAAAAAAAATAGCAAATTTTCAATCACTATAAAACTATGACAACTCGTAGAGATTTCATTATCAAATCGCTTATTACAAGTGCTGGAGTAGCCGTTGGAGGTTCTGCATTTGCAAAACCATCAAGCTTTTCAGCAAAAAGTTATAACAAAATCGTTGGAGCAAACGACCGTGTACGTGTAGGTACAATTGGTTTTTCTGACCGTCACCGCTCTTCTCATGTAGGCCCATTCAAAGAACTTGCAAAAAGTATGAACTTTGAAATGGTAGCAGTTTCAGATTTATGGAGCCGTCGTCGTGAAGAAGGAAAAGCATTTTACCAAAACCAACTTGGTACAGATGTAAAGGCGTTCAGAAACAACGAAGAGCTATACGATGCCAAAATGGTTGATGCGGTATTTATGAGTACTGCCGATTTTCAACATGCAATGCACACTGTTGAGGCAGTAAAAGCTGGCTGCGATGTATATGCCGAAAAACCTTTGGCTGAAACAATGTCGGATGCTCGTGCAGTATTGAAAGCTGTAAAAGATTCAGGTAAAATTGTTCAAATTGGATCGCAACGCCGTAGTGGAGCAAACTATTTTGCTGCCGAAGATTTTATTAAATCTGGTAAGTTCGGCCCAATCGTAATGGTTGAATTGATGTGGAATGTAAACCAACCTGAGCGTTGGAGAAGACCAGAACTTGTAAAAGATTTGAAAGAATCAGAAATCGACTGGAAACGTTATTTGCTAAATCGCCCGTTTGAAGCATTCGATCCACGTAAATACTTAGAATATCGTCTTTTCTGGCCTTATTCTTCAGGTATTCCAGGACAATGGATGAGTCACCAAATTGATACGGTTCACTGGTTTAGTGGTTTAGCTCACCCAAGAAGTGCAGTTGCCAACGGAGGAATCTACCAATGGAAAGATGGTCGTACGAATGCCGATACCATGACGGTTGTGTTTGATTACGGCCCAGCAAATGACCCAAAAACAGGTTTCCAAGTACAATTTACTTCACGTTTTTCAAACTCAGCGGGCGAAACTAAAGAATTATACTACTCAAATGGTGGTATGATTAATTTGGATACTAACGAAATTTCATCAACTGGTGGATTGACAGAAGGACATGCCAAAACAATGGGAATGAAAGCCAATTTATTGCCAAAAATGACTTTACAAGGCGATAAAGTAGCAAGCGATGCTAATACTGGTAATGACCCGTTGACATTCAATCACATCAAAAACTGGATGGAATGTGTACGTAGCCGTAAAACACCAAATGCTCCAATTGAAGCAGGTTATTCGCACTCAATTGCTAACATTATGGCAACAGCCGCTTACCGTACAGGTATGAAAGTTACTTTCGATGAAAAAACACAAGAAGTAATGGCTGGCGGAAAACCGTTTAAGTATTAATATTATAAATTATAAGGAAGTCTTCGCTTTGAGCGAAGACTTCCTTTTTACAAAACTATTTTCCTCTCAACTCTCGCTTCAAAATCTTCCCCGAAGCTCCCATTGGAAGACTACTCATAAATTCTATCGCACGAGGATATTTATATGAGGCTATTCGTTCTTTTGTCCAAACAATTAATTCTTTTTCAGTAAGACTCATTTCTGGTTTTAGCACAACACAGGCCTTTATTTCTTCGCCGTATTCGTCGCTTGCTACGCCAATTACGGCAACCATCGAAATAGCAGAATGTTGAATCATTACTTCCTCAACTTCTCGTGGATACACGTTATAACCCCCACGAATAATCATATCTTTGGTTCGGTCAACGATAAAATAATAGCCGTCATCGTCTCTGATACCAATATCGCCCGAATGTAGCCACCCATTGATAATTGTTTCGGCATTTGCATCTGGTCGTTTATAATAACCTTTCATTACGTTATGCCCACGGTAGCAAATTTCACCCTTTTCATTATCGCCCAATTCATTTCCGTTTTCATCTTTTATACAAACCTCAACTCCCCAAACTGGCGTTCCAACCGAACCAGGCTTACGCACTCGGTCTGGATGATTGAACGTCACAACTGGCGAACCTTCCGACATTCCGTAGCCCTCCAAAATCGCAATATTATATTTTGCTTCAAAATCTTTTAGAACTTGCACAGGCAAAGCTGCTCCACCCGATAAGCAAACCCGCAGCGAACTTGAATCAAATTTATTTGCTTCTGGATAACTCAAAAGTCCCCAATACATCGTTGGTACGCCCGCAAAATGCGTAATTTTTTCGTTTTGAATCAAAGAAAGCACCATTTCGGCATCGAATCTCGGTACAAGTACTGCCGTTGAACCTCGAAAAATACTGGCAATCATACACACAACTTGTCCAAAAATATGGAAAAGTGGCAAAACCAGCATTGTTTTATCATTATAGTTCAAATCTTGCAAATCCTTACTAAGATTGGCATTCAAGAAGAGATTTGAATGCGTAAGTTCTGCTCCTTTTGGTCGGCCAGTTGTACCAGAAGTATAAATAATGACGGCAGTATCATCGGGTGAAGTAAAATAACTCTGAAAAACGGGCGATTTTCCCGCCATCAACATTCCCATTGTTTTTGTTCCTTCAATCGGCGAAGCATCAGTAAATGTTGGGGTAATCAAATAAAAATGTTCGCACGAATTGGTCATTTCAAAACCTGCATGTCCTTCTTGCCCCATTGGCATTTCGGGTGTGCCAACAAAGCAAAAATAGGCTTTTGCTTCAGAATCTTGCAAGTGATAAGCAATTTCATGGCGTTTCAATAATACACTTAATGGCACAACCGTTGCCCCAGTTTTTAAAATTCCGAAATAAATCATCGGGAAATATGGCAAATTCGGACAAGTCAATGCCACTTTATCGCCATGACCAATGCCGAGTGAAGCCAGGCCATTGGCAATCTGATTAGCAGCGGTATCGAGTTGAGCAAAAGTAATGCGTTTATCGGCAAAAATTAATGCCTCTTTATTTGAGGAGTTTCGGGCGTGATGTTCTAAGACTGTTGATAAGTTAAACATGGTTTTTAAATAGTTATTTGGTCTTTGCAAGATATATTTATTATAGTACTTTGAAAAGAAAATATTGTTTTTATTTAATGTATAGTTTGCCAAAAAGTAAGGTTATCCTTTTCATAATATCATATCCAAAGCGAAGGGATTATAAGCCCTTCAATATGGAAATATCTCTTGCAAAGGCAATTAATACCGCCTTAAACAGGCCTAAATCGTAAAAAAACTTTAAAAACAAATAAACAACAAAAGATATAGCGTAACTTTACTCATAATTACCAACCTTAAAAAAATGACACATTTTTTAAAAAATTTGCTGTTTTTAATTTTAGTCTCATTAACGAGTTCTGCACAAATAAACACGCCAACGTCCAGTCCGTCAACGATCCTTACCCAAACACTTGGCCTAACAAACATTACACTTGATTATAGCCGCCCATCGGTAAAAGGTCGTAAAATTTTTGGCGATTTAGTGCCTTTCGGGAAAGTTTGGCGTACGGGTGCTAATAAAATCACTTCTATTAAATTTGATGATAAAGTATATGTTCATGGTTCTATAATGAAAACTGGAAGCTACGGGCTTTATACAATCCCTGACAAAAATGAATGGACGATTATCTTCAACCGTGATGACAAACAATGGGGTTCTTATGGCTACGACATCAACAAAGACGCGATTCGTTTCAACGTTCAAACAATGCAACCGAAAGAATTTACCGAACAAATGAACATCGACTTGGTTGAGTTTACACCTACAAGTACATACGTTTCAATCAAATGGGAAAATACGGAAGTACGATTTAAAATTGAACAAAGAGGTATTGATGAAAAAATAATGGCTAAAATTGTCGAAAAAATAGCAAAGCCCGATGCTACAACCGATACCTATTTCTCGGCAGCCGACTTTTATTGCCAAAAAGGTGTAAAACTTGACCAAGCATTATTCTGGGCTAATAAGGTTGTTGAAAAAGAAAAAAAATATTGGATATACCAACTCGTAGCACGTATTGCAGCCAAACAAAATAATTGTACGTTAGCCATCCCGAATGCTGAAAAATCGATGGAATTGGCCAAAAAAGCGGGTGATGATGCTTACATTAAACTAAACCAAGCAGTTTTGGCTCAATGTAAAAAAGGATATTAGAGAAATTACTTAAACGTGGCACATCTTATTATGAACGATAATGAGATGTGCCACGTTTTTATTTTCGTGGGAACGTCCAAATTGGACGTTCCCACAGGCAGAAAAAATTCACAAAACACCAGTTTCAAATAACAAATAACTAATGATATGTTAGAGCAATTAGAAGCCATAAAGGAGCGATTTGAGGAAGTTTCGCAGCAGATGACTATGCCCGAAATCGTGTCTGATATGACAAAATTTACTCGTTTGAGTAAAGAATATAAAGATTTAGAGAAAATCGTCAATCAACTGAAAGTCTTTAAAAACATACTTTCAAATATCGAAGGGGCAAAAGACATTATTGCCAATGAAAAAGATGAGGATATGCGTGAAATGGCAAAAGAAGAGTTGGATTCTTTGGTACCTCAACGTGACGAAATAGAGGCTATTTTAAAGGAAATGCTCATTCCAAAAGACCCGAACGATAGCAAAAACGTAATTCTCGAAATCAGAGCAGGAACGGGTGGTGATGAAGCTTCCATTTTTGCGGGCGATTTATTCAGAATGTACCAACGTTTTATTGAAAAACAGCCAGGTTGGAGAATGACACTCCTCGACCATAACGAAGGAACAGCAGGTGGCTATAAAGAAATTGTTGTACAAGTTGAAGGCGACGATGTTTACGGAAAACTCAAATACGAGTCAGGCGTGCATCGTGTCCAGCGTGTTCCTGCTACCGAATCTCAAGGTCGTGTGCATACTTCAGCCGCTACAGTTGCAGCACTTCCTGAAGCCGATGAAGTTGACTTAACGATTAATATGAATGATGTTAGAATTGATACTTTCTGTTCGTCGGGTGCAGGTGGACAGTCGGTAAATACCACTTATTCTGCCGTTCGTATGGTGCATTTGCCTTCAGGTATTACAGTTTCTTGTCAAGATGAGCGTTCGCAAATCAAAAACCGTGAAAAAGCACTTTCAGTCTTGCGTTCGAGACTATACGAAATGGAAATGACCAAACATAACGATGCAATTTCGGCCGAGCGTAAAGGTTTGATTGGCAACGGCGACCGTTCGGACAAAATCAGAACATATAATTATGCCCAAAGTCGTGTAACCGACCATCGCATCGGCTATACAGTTTATAATTTACCAACCGTAATGGAAGGTGAAATTGGTGGTTTTATTGAGCAACTACGTATGGCAGATAATGCCGAAAAAATGAAAGAAGGAGCAATGGCGGTGGCGTAAATTTCAGTAGGCAGTTTTCGGACTTTATTAGGCAGTCTTCAGTTGGCAGTAGGCATTTTTCAGTCTTTAGTGGGCAGTTTTTAGTCTTTAGTAGGCAGTCTTCAGTAGGCAGTTTTTAGTCTTTAGTGGGCGGTTTTCGGTCTTTAGTAGGCGGTTTTCAGTCTTCAGTGGGCGGTTTTCAGTCTTTAGTGGGCGGTCATAATTTCTGCTTTTCGCAGATTCAAATTTGTCTATATATTCAAACTTACTAAAGCCATTGTCAGTAGTACAAGATTGCCTACTGAAAACTATTTTGTTCATAATATCAAACTTGTAAAAGTTGTAGTCATAATGCAAAACTGCCAAATTCATACTGAAAACTATACTGCCAATGTCGTCTTTTAAAGATTTAATTGTTTATAAAAAAGCATTTTCTTTATCAATGGAGATTTTTGAAGTAAGTAAAGGATTTCCGAAAGAAGAAAAATATGCACTTACAGACCAAGTTAGGCGTTCTTCGAGGTCAGTATGTGCAAATATTGGAGAAGCTTATAGAAAAAGACGTTACCCTGCTACTTTATCTCAAAGTTGACTGATTCAGATGCCGAAAATAGCGAAACGCAAGTTTGGATAGACTTTGCATTTTCTTGTAAATACATTGATGAATATACTTTTATATCTTTCATTCAAAGAAGCGAAGAAGTAGGCCGGCTAATTAATCACATGATTGCAAACCCAGAAAAATATATATAAATTTTGCAAACAGGCAATTGAAGACTAAAAACTATAATCGACAATTGCCCACTGCAAACTGCCTACTGAAGACTTAAAACTTAAGACTATGAAACTCTGTTTAGCAACAAATAATGCCCATAAAGTAGAAGAATTACAAGCACTTTTGGGTGAAAAATTTCAATTACAAACCCTCAAAGAAATCGGTTGTTTTGATGATATTCCTGAAACGGCCAATACTTTCGATGGCAATTCACTACAAAAAGCAATGTATGTTTGGGAGCGTTTTAAGATTGATTGCATTGCCGATGATTCAGGTTTGGAAGTTGATGCACTCAATGGCGAGCCTGGAGTTTTCTCAGCACGTTATGCAGAGACGCCTTCCGTAGGCGAACAGGTAAATCATGCAAAGAATATTGAAAAGTTGCTCAGAAACCTCAAAGGTATTGAGAACCGTGCGGCTCAATTCAGAAGCGTCATTACATTGCTGATAAATGGAGAATCTCATTTTTTCGAGGGAATTATTCGTGGAAAAATCACACAAGAAAGGCACGGAGAAAAAGGTTTTGGCTACGACCCAATTTTTATGCCCGAAGGCTATGATCGAACTTTTGCTGAAATGACTATGGAAGAAAAAAATCCAATCAGCCATCGAGGATTAGCGGTCGCAAAAATGATTGAGTTTTTAAATCAGGCATAAAAAATGAGCGAGACCATTGGCTTCGCTCAAAAAACTCTTCATAGGTAAAGTAAATCTGAATTGTCTCAGAAAGGTAATCAATTCTTTTTCTGATGCAAAATTCATAGAAATCCTCTAAAATAACTACTCCATTATTATCTAATACTTGTGCTTCATTAACATTATGATTATATTTGTTTAGCTTATAATGATAATAAGGCATGAAAGTAGAATACGAAAAAATCTCACCTGATACTGGTAGCTCATTTCGTCTGATTCATTGGAAGTCAGAAAACGACCGATATTTCTGGCACTATCACCCAGAATACGAGATTGTTTTTGTCAGAAAAGGGTCAGGTAAATTGCACATTGGCGAACATCTAAAAAATTACGAAGAAGGCGAATTGGTTTTTATTGGTCCCGATTTGCCTCATACGGGCTTTGGCTACGGCGTCATTGGTGAACATGAAGAAATTGTGGTGCAACTCCGCAAAGATTTTTTAGGCGAAGAATTTATGCAAAAGCCTGAATTACAGCAAATTAGAAAGCTTTTTGAGCGAGCAAAACAAGGTCTTTCGTTTCAAGGAAAATCTCGCAAAATTGTAGCTGCCAAACTTCAAAAAATGCTCACATTTTCACATTTTGAAAGGCTCGTTGAACTACTAAATATTTTTGATATACTTGCCACAACTACTGAGTTTTCGGTGCTAAATGCCGCTGATAAACGCTTTGATTTTAATCATAAAGACGAAGACCGCATCAACAAAGTTTATGAATACGTTGAGCAGAATTACCAAAAAAATATTGATATTCAAGCAGTTGCCGATTTAGCAAATTTGACAATTCCATCTTTTTGTCGATATTTCAAGAAAATTTCGCATATTACTTATACTGATTTCGTAAACGAATATCGAATTAATCAAGCCTGCCGTTTGTTGTTTGAAAATAAACCCATTGCCGATATCTGTTTTGAAGTGGGTTTTAATAATATCTCGCATTTCAATAAAACTTTTAAGCAGTTGAAAGGCGTGAGTCCGAGAGAATATAAATCTAACCAGTAGTGACTGTCGCCCCAAAAGAGGAACAAAAAAGTGGGGAATCAAATTTCTATTAAAATCTTTTTACTAATTTCGCCTTCGAAAATCAACAAAACTTCATCAACAATGAATAACGCCTTTTTTAAAGTTCCATCGCCTTTCAATGAGCTAGTTTTAAATTATGGCCCGGGTTCACCCGAAAAAATTGCTCTTAAAAAAGCAATTGCCGAAGCTCGCTCAAAGGTCATCGAAGTTCCGATGTACATTGGCTCGGAACTTATACATACCGATAATAAAATCAAACTTTCGCCGCCGCATGACCACCAACACATTTTGGGTTACGCAAGTGAAGGCGACGCCTCGCACGTTCATAAAGCTATTGATGCCGCTTTGGCCGCTCGTGAAAACTGGGCAAATCTTTCTTGGGAACACCGTGCAAGTATTTTCTTGAAAGCCGCCGACCTTTTGGCTGGTCCATATCGTGCAAAAATTAATGCTGCCACAATGCTCGGACAGTCGAAAAATGCTTATCAAGCCGAAATTGATGCGGCTTGTGAGTTTATCGACTTTTTGCGTTTCAATGCTCATTTCATGCAGCAAATCTATGCCGGTCAGCCAGAATCAGGGCGTGGATTGTGGAATCGTGTAGAATATCGTCCGCTCGAAGGATTTGTTTTTGCTCTTACTCCTTTCAACTTTACGGCCATTGCAGGAAATCTTCCAGCGTGCGTAGCTATGATGGGCAATGTGACTGTCTGGAAACCAGCCTATCCACAAATATATTCGGCACACGTAATCATGGAAGTTTTGCGTAAAGCAGGCCTTCCTGATGGAGTAATCAACTTGATCTATGTTGATGGCCCAGTGGCTGGCGATATTATTTTCAAACACTCAGATTTTGCAGGAATTCACTTTACAGGTAGCACGAAAGTTTTCCAAACAATTTGGCAGACAATAGGTGAGAATATTTCAAAATTCAAGACTTATCCACGCATTGTGGGTGAAACTGGTGGAAAAGACTTCGTAATGGCTCACGAATCGGCCGATGTGAAGGCATTGGCAACTGGTTTGATTCGTGGTGCGTTTGAATATCAAGGACAAAAATGTTCGGCAGCTTCTCGTGCCTATGTTCCATCGAATATTTGGCCAGCAGTCAAAGAGCAAGTAATTGCCGATTTGCAAGAGATAACAATTGGCGGAACAGAAGATTTTTCAAATTTTGTAAACGCAGTTATTGATGAAAAATCTTTTGACAAAATCATGGGTTATATCAATAATGCCAAGAAGAGTGATAAAATAACAGTGATTGCCGGAGGAAATGGAGATAAATCAAAAGGTTATTTTGTTGAACCAACGATTCTGCAAACAACCGACCCAAATTATACAACAATGTGTGAAGAAATCTTCGGACCTGTGCTAACGATCTACGTTTACGAACCACAAAATTTTGAAAAAACACTTGAATTAGTTGATGCGACTTCACCTTATGCCCTAACAGGTGCAATTTTCTCACAAGATAGATACGCAATTGATTTGGCCATGGAAAAATTAGTCAATTCAGCTGGCAATTTCTATATCAATGATAAGCCAACGGGTGCGGTTGTTGGTCAACAGCCGTTTGGCGGTGCAAGAGCATCGGGAACAAACGACAAAGCAGGTTCGATTTTGAATCTTTATCGTTGGGTTCAACCACGCACAATCAAAGAAACTTTCATTTCGCCAAGCGATTATAAATATCCATTTTTGGGGGAGGAATAAAACAATTTTGAATGAGTGAATGTTAGAATGATAGAATATTATATTCAAAAGGCACAGTTTACAAAGGTTCAGAGGCGACTGTCACTTGGTAAAAAGTACTGATAATGAGGCAATTAAATATTTGAATTTCTGGAAATTATTTTTGGTTAAGTATAAAAGTATTATTATTCAAAATTCATAACTCATAGATTGTTTTTTATTCTATCATTCAATCATTCAATCACTCTATCATTCAAAATTAAACTATGGAAGAGCAAAGCAAACTTGACCGAATTATTGAGGCTCGCATGAAGCTCAAAGCTCGGTTTGAAGATAAAATGAAAACAACCCCATCAATGGCCGATGAAAAGCCGATGGGAAAAGGAGCAATCAACCGACACGGAATGCCGCAATTGCCTGCTGGACAAACACTTACAGTCAAATGGCCGGTACTTGATTTGGGCTATCACCCAGATATTACGCCCGACCGTTGGCGTTTGACAATCAACGGCGAAGTTGAAAACCCAGTTGTGCTAACATGGGAAGATTTCATGGCATTGCCACAAGTAGAAGATACCAGTGATTTTCACTGTGTAACTACGTGGTCGAAGATGGACATGGTTTGGAAAGGCGTTCGTTTAATTGATTTGGCAGCACTTGTTCAGCCTAAAGAAACCGCTACTCACATCATGTGCTACGGCTACGACACCTATACAACAAATGTATCGCTTGAAGAAGCACTCAAGCCTGATGTTTTAATTGTCCACACTGTCTATAACGAACCTTTGGCCAAAGAACACGGCGGCCCAGCACGCATGATTACACCACAACTTTACGCATGGAAAGGCTCGAAATGGATAAAGAGAATTGAGTTTTTGACAAAAAATAAATTAGGTTTTTGGGAAGAAAGAGGATATTCAAATACGGCTTATCCTTGGCGAAATGATAGATATAGTTGATTTTTTAAACCACTAAGGGACTAAGAAGCACTAAGAATTTTCTCACTGGAACTTAGTGTTTCTTAGGCCCTTATCGGACCGCCGATGCGGTGGTAAGAAATAATATCGCTCGTTTTTCGTTAAGAAAAAAACTTATTCGCCCAAATTTCAAATGCCTAAAATTCTTCTCTTATTTTTAGTTTTTAGTTTTACAAAGAATTTTGGACAAAACTTTTCCCCTATTGAGTTACGAGCCGATTTGGCATTTCTAAAAGAACGTATCGAGGAAATTCATCCAAATCCTTATAAGTTTATTAATCAAAATCGCTTTCAACAGATTTATGACTCATTGTACAAAATCGAGCGACCTCTTAATGTCAAACAAACATTTGTACATTATCTAAATCTAATACGTGCTATTCAGTGCGGGCATACTTCTATTTTTGTTGACG
>Ga0209189_1002297_pt1 | contig 13467 bp, 17 predicted proteins | sample C_130820_EF_Meta_FD_187308 | JGI IMG/M metagenome (GOLD analysis project Ga0209189, IMG submission 187308) | Freshwater microbial communities from Lake Croche, Canada to study carbon cycling - C_130820_EF_MetaG (SPAdes) (version 3) | ecosystem: Environmental > Aquatic > Freshwater > Lake... | reverse complement strand
ATACCATCTATCACGAGCATCGTAATTTCTTTAGTGTAAAGAGTTTATACACGCTTGCCAACAGTGTTGGCTTAAACATGATTGATGTATTCAAGGGAACTATTCACGGTGGCAGTAATATCTTTGTGTTCTCAACAGATCAACATAGTCCTGCTCGTATCTCTGCTTATCTTGATTGGGAACGTATTCAAGGCTTGCACGATTATAACACATACCAAAGTTGGGCAGAAGGTGCCAAGCGCACAGTGAATGATCTTTCTATGGTGCTAGATGGGCAACGCAAGGCTCACAAACGCCTTGTAGTAGGCTATGGAGCACCTGCGAAGGGTAACACGCTACTTAACTTTGGTAACATTGATATGGACTTTATTATTGATGACAATCCACTTAAGCAAGGCAAGTTTACGCCAGGTATGAGCATACCTGTTGTTACTATTGATGAATTGAAGAAGTATCCTGACCGTGAAATTTGTTTTGTGCCATTGGCATGGAACTTCTTTGACGAGATTGTAGGCAGAATTAAAAAGGTTCGTAATTTTAAAGGCGATGTGTTCATCAAGTATTTCCCAGAGATAGTAATCTCCTAAATAATTGTAGGAGATTATACGTCATGAACAACGATATCAGATATACAATGTTAGTCCTTGAAGGACTTGAAATCAACCATCGCATGGATAGCGAAGTGTTGGATATGATTCGTGGTCTTATGGTTGAAAGTTCACAACTTGATGAAGGTGTATTAGATACTATCAAGGACAAGGCTGCGGCATTTGCTGATAGGGTAAAAGGCAGCGCAAAGAACATTCTCCCAAGCATTACACAAAAGTTTGATAACGTACTTGCACAAGTTCGTGCCAAGCAAGGCGATGAAGCTGCTGATGCTATTGAAACCGAAATGGTTAAAAAAGGTGGCGGCAATTGGAAATCTAATAGTGTCAAGATTGCAGCAGCACTTGCAGTTGCAAGTAGTTTAGCACAGGCAACGCCAGCACAAGCACACGACATGTATATTCGCATGTCACCATTTCAATATCAACAAATGCAAATGCAGAACCAAGCAAATTGGTCACGTCAACAGGCTATGTGGGGACAACGACATGGCTATCGTCAGATGCCACCTCGTGGTTATTATCAGGGCAATCAAGGTGGCGGCAATGATGCAGCCGCTCTTGCTATTGGCGTTATGATTGGCGCAGCACTTGGCGCAGCATTAAGTCAGCCACACAAATAATAAAATAAATACCCTATGCGCAGTAGAGAATTTATCACAGAATCAAAATTATTACTTGAGGGTGGCAACATGTTTAGTGATGCCACTGACTTTGATCAAAAATTTGCATCCAACATTTTAAAAGTTGTCAATGGTGCTCTTGGAAAAACTGGTATTACAGTTATTCCCGTAGGAAGCGGAGCAACACCAACCGCTGGCAAGATCAGTGGTGACTTTGATGTTATGGCAGATGAAGAAACAGTTAAGAATTATTTTAAGGCGGCTGATGCCAAGACTGCTCGCAAAGCCCTTAATGATTACCTTCGTGGTTTAGGATTTGATACTGCACAAAGCGGAATCAATGTTCATATTCTTGTGCCACTGCCTGATGGAACTAAAGCACAAACTGATATTATGGTCACTCCAAATGCTGGAACTATTTCTAAGTTCCATGTGCATACAGTGCCACAGGGAAGCCCATACAAGGGCAAGAATAAGATTCTGCTTATGACGCTACTTGCTAAACAAAAAGGCATGTTATGGAGTCCATGGCAAGGTTTGTTTAAGCGTGATGAAAGTGGCAAGAAAAGTGATTTCATTACCAATGATATTGATGAGGTAGCCAAGACGCTAATTGGCGCAAACGCAAGTGGTAAAGATTTAGGCAGCGTAGAAACTATTCTTAGAGCGATGCCACAAGATCAGGCACAGCGTATATTAGCAGATATTCGTAATGACCCAAATTGGGAAGAAAAAAAAGGGGCTTAAAGCCCCCTTCTTATTAAGCATCACGTGAAATATAGTGATGGCGAATCTTCTGTGGCTTGAAATACTTTTCCACAGTAGAGAACACAAGTTCATTCTCAAATGGCTTACATGAGAATACATCAATATAGAAATTGCCATCATTGTCACAGAAGTGACCAGTGATGTTTGAAGTTTCAATCATCTGACAAAGACTGTAGCCAGCCTTATCCGCAGCGTGAGTTGCGAAACGTTCAATCCAAGGCTCACCAAATGCTGTCATGTCAATAACAACAACCAGTTCCTTAATAAAGTTATAGATATTTTCCTTTGAACCGATAAGTTCCTTATCGCCAGCAGTGGCGTCTAGTAGTAGGTGGTAACCCCAAGTTTTGCTCATGCCAGTCTCTCCTATGTAATAGCAATTTGAAGAATTATTTATTAGGATACACGCCTAATTTGTGAAAACATTCAGTTAGGCGTTGTATTTGCGACAAACAGTCCCATAGCGCATGGTGTTTGTTATTCTGTGGAATAAAATGGTCAGGAACCATTTTATAGATTGTGCGAGCATCTAGTACTTGCCAGAAGTTCCACGGTGATTTGATATTGAGTTGACGGTTGCAACTTTCTAAGATAGTAAAATCAAATCCTGCACCATTTGCCCAATAACGATCAGCGCCTGCTGCCCATTGGTTAAGCCCACGCATTGCTTCTGCAAGTGGTAGTCGATTATCATCAGCAAATGCTTCTGCTTTTGCTTCCTCTGGTTGTTTAGCCCACCATTGAACTGTATCTTCATTAATGTCACGTTTCTGTGATTCAACATCTACACGACAGTAGAAGAAGTCCAGTGTGGTTGGGTCTGCTACCATGCCATATTTTCCCATACGGTCAAAGGCAATGCCAGCAATGGTTAAAACTGTGGCGTCAGGTGTGTTGCCTAACGTCTCGATATCGATCATTACATCTCTATGTTTCATACTCTCAATATACACTAAAATAATAGCATGTCAAGATATTTTTGTGTGGACAGAATAAATAATATTGTCAGTTAATGTTTCGGAGTACTAACCAATGTCTTCTCAAGAGTGGCAATGCATTAAGAACCATGTTCCTAATTTCTTGGTCTGGCCAGAAGTATGGATGGGTTGCCTCTTTGGTTCGCTAAGTGGTGTAATACTTCTAGAAACAATACTCAAGTATATCGTTCAATAAATTGGAATTCGTGTATGGATTTCTTAAAATTAGTTGGTGAAGTTGGATTCCCTATTGCAGCCGCCTGTGCAGGCGGTTATTTTGTATTTTTAACCTTAAAATTTATTCTTGCTGGTGTAACCGGCTCTGTAAACGGTATCAAGGGTATCATCATGGCTCTTGACAATCGTGTTAAAACCATGAACCATGATGTAATACGTATTGATACACTCATGAGTAATGCTCTTGGAGTTCGACCAGACCTTGACCGTATTGCTCGTGCAGACGGTAAGAATGATGCCCGTAGAGATTAAGGAAAAGAAAATGAAAAAGATTATTTTAGTAGCCACAATGTTAGCATTTAGTAGCAGTGCTTTCGCAGCAAACACCGCAGCACCAACAGCAACAAAGGCACCAAAGGCAAAGGTTGTTCACAGTGCTTGTGATCCTGTAAAGAACCCAACTGCTTGTAAGAGTGCAGTCCATAAGAAAACACCAAAGAAGAAAAAGAAATAATTAACTTTTTGTTAAGTATTTGGTGGTAAAGTAATGAAGTGGAAAATGCTCAGTATCCTTATCGGGTTGAAGAACATTATCGTGTAAACGGTGATCGATATTTTACTGTGTATTTCCATAATAAGTTAATAGTAATACTACGTAATAAAAAAGCAGCAGACGAATATATAGAATTAAACAAGAAGTATAAAGAGAAATAATGGAAGTGGGTATAGCAGACGCAATCAACAAATATGGTTTTCCTATCATAGCAGCCACTGGAATTGGCTATATGATTTATTATGTGTGGACTTGGGCTACAACAGAAGTAAAACCTGTACTAAGTGAAGCAAATACAGTGTTGATTGGTCTAATTGACCGTATCCGTATGTTAGATAATGACCTTATTCGTCTCAATCAAAAGTTAAACATCGTGCTTATGTTGCGTGGTAAAGAAATTGAAAGCCAACGCCATCTTGATGATGCAGTTGCAGATGTTGCTGCAAAGGCAAAAGAAGAAGAAGTTCAACGCACTCTTAAGCGTTCAAGCAAGAAGATACCAAGCGACAGTTAAACAATTAACGTTTCATAATATTCTTGAATCAGTGGGTAAATTTCTGGAAAAATTTTATCGGTATCAAAATTAAATCGTTTTTCATGTTTTTTTATGTTTAATACAAAAGATATAAACTCATCCTCTTTAAAATTAAAATCATTTATGACTCTGCACATACTATTATTTTTGTATTTTTCTGTTATCAACTTTCTTAAACTTGGAGGTGTATTATTCAATGCCCATAAATCACCCCAGCAATTGTGCCAATTAAGGGTTATATTTTTATTAATAAGTCTTAACTTTTTATAAAATTCAAAAACTTCATCATAATAATAAGCATTTAATGGGTTTATAGTACATTCTATCGAAAATACACCGTTTATTTCTTTGCTTTTCATTAATCTTATTATATTATTTTCAACCTCTGTAAATTTTAAAGGGCTTCTTATATAATTAAATCTTTCACCCACTGCATCAATACTAAAAGAAAAATGAATCTTTTTAAAGTTTTTTGCTAAATTCCACCATTTATCACTTGGATATATTGAACCATTTGTTTGATAGAATACAGTTGCAACTTCTGGTAAAGATATTTTTTCTAGTAAGACTTCGTGAAAGTTTGAATAAAGTGGTTCACCGCCTCTAAATTTTAAAACTTTAACTTTACTTAAATCTAAGTTGTCAATTGCTTCATAAAAATCTTTGCGTTTAACATTAGGAGCAGTAATCAGATTAACACCTTCTTCACGCCACATTTTTTCAATCAAACTACTATTAAAAGGTTTACACATTCCACATGCAGCATTGCATGCATTACTGTAATCTATGTCTAAAAATGTTAAACCTTCTTCTTTTATATCACTAAACCAAGATTGATAATCTTGTCTTGAACTTTTTTTATTATTTTTTTCTTTTAATAAACAACGATTACAACTTGGAGTCCAATCTTTAATATCATTCCACTTTGCATCTGACAAATTTTTTACTTCATCTTCAAAAATGCAACAAGGAGAAAAACTCAAGTTATTATCAAAAGTTCTTTTATCACTGATAAAAAGACCATTGGATAACAAAAAACAAAAATCATTTACCATTATTTTGTATTTGTCCTATATACCTGGTCCCAACCTTCACCAGGTGGATTAGCAGACATTTCTGTGCAACGTTCAATCCACATATCATAATAGCCATCCATTTGACCGTCAAACTCACCTTTTAACTGCTTGCATGCGTCAATCGCAGTTTTGAAATGTTGTGAGCGATAATCATCCATCATACTAAGATGCCCACTTTTTGCAGCCAGATATTCGGTGGCTGAACCTGTATCGTGTATCTGCAGCACTGTATGGATATTCACGCCTTCTTTCTTACCCTTAACTGCAATGCAATCTAGCGGCAGTGTGAAGTATTCATCTTTTACATATTCATTGGTCTTATCACCAATAACCATAGCAACATGATATGGCTTGCTTTGTCCTTCTAGGCGTGAGGCAAGATTGACACCATCGCCAAGACAAGTGTAATCAAACCGCTGAGAACTCCCCATGTTACCAACAACGACAGTAGCAGTGTTGATACCAAGTCCCATTCCAAAAGGTGGAACTCCTTCTTGTGCGACTTCTTTATTGAATTCATCTAAACTTCCTAACATTTGTAGTGCTGTCTTTACAGCGTTCTTTGCATGATCCGCATCATCAAGTGGTGCGTTCCAAAATGCCATTTGTGCATCACCAATATACTTGTCCAAGGTTCCTTCATTCTCTAATATCTTGGCAGTCATCGCTGTCATATAGCGATTCATTATTTTGGTAAGACCTTGAACATCACTGCCATAGTGTTCAGATATACTAGTGAAACCTCTTACGTCCGTAAAAAGTATACTTAATTCTCTACTCTCTCCCCCCAATGCTAATAGTTCTGGATTTTTCTGTAACTTCTCTACCATTGCTGGTGATAGATAAGTTCCAAATTGTTTCTTTATTTGTTGCTTTTGTAAGAACTCGGAGACGAACTTAACACCGTAGGCATGCAAAGCGACCAAGATGATTCCAGCAACAGGAGCGGTTGCGTCCCATAACTGTAAAGCGTGACTAAACTGATACTGAGAAAAAGCAATACTGCCGATGCCCAATACAACAACCGTGCCAAGTCCAACATATACCCACCTTGTCAAGAATAATAATAACAGTCCACCAATTACAAGTGCAATAAGTTCAGCGCCTTCTGCATAACTTGGACGTTCAATGTTTACTTTGTTTGCTAATGTAGCAATAATCTTAGCTTGTATATCTTGTGGATATACAGCACCAACAGCAGTAGGTAGGGGATTAGCAATACCAGCGGCACTGGTTCCAATAATTACAACTGCACCATCAAACTTTTCTGGCATATTCATTAAGCTAACTTGATGATGTTGCTGACTTAAATCAATCCAAATACGTCCAAGCTGATCTGTTGTGAATATAGACTTGCCCATACCCATTTTATCAATGCCGATTTCACTTAGCTTGACTTTAAAGTTTTTTTCATTTGTCAAGACACGTAGCGTTTCAATACCAATAGTTGGATAAAGTTTACCGCCACTGCCAACAAGCAGTGGAATACGACGATTCACACCATCTATTTCAGGATATACATTAGTAGTTCCGACACCGATAGCGGCGTTTTCTAGTTCTGGAATGTTGGCGATTACCCCAGGATAATTGTAAATCCTATCAATAAAATTAGAGTTGACAATGGCGGCACCGTTTGCACGAGGAGTATTTTTGTTGACACTACTTGGAATATTTGAAAGAATTACGGGGTGTTGTTTTAATGTTTCTGCTAGAACTGTATCACCACCTTGACGATCCGCCTCTGGCATCAACACAGTCCATACAACTAGACTTGCTCCACGAGCATAGATATCTTTAATAATATCCGCATATATTTGTCTATTAAACGGCCACTGTCCATACTTGTCAAGTGCTGCTTCATCAATGTTTACTGTATAAATTGGGTTATCAGTAGGTGTTTTATTGGTGATTAACGTGTCAAAGTATCGTAGCTTAACGCTTTCAACAAAGACGGGTGATGAAACTTTAATAGCAACTAAAATTGCCAGCGTGATGAGCGCAGTCCATGGGCTTAATAGAATTTTTTTCATAATATTATTTAATTGATTAGTTGTAAGTTTTTTAAAAAACTATCTGTGCATTTTTCCCAAGTATAATCTTTACTAAGTTCATATACATTTTTACGATTGCACTGCAATGCATATTCTACAGCGGTTTCTAAATCATCATCCATACATCCATTTACGCCATTCACAATGATATCTGTTGGACCAGTGACAGGATAAGCGGCAATGGGTGTTCCACAAGCCATTGCTTCTAACATAACAACGCCAAAAGTATCAGTCTTACTTGGAAATACAAACACATCAGCACATGCATAATACTGCGCTAATTCTATACCACTTTTATAACCAGCATAGTTAATATACGGATATTTTCTTTTTAATTCTTCTAGGTATGGTCCGTCACCAACAAGTATTTTAGTGCCGTCTATCTTTAATGAGCAGAAATCATCAAGACCTTTTTCAATACTTGCACGACTTACGCAAAGTATAATAGGTTTCTTGACACCTGTTGTTTCTCTACGTTTTGGGTTGAATATTGTGGTATCTACGCCACGATTCCATACTGCAAGGTGCTCAAAACCACGCTCACTTAATTCACGCATCATTGTTTCATTGGTAACTAACACTCTTGTAGAAAACTTATGAAACCAACGTATAAACCAATATCCCCAATCAACAGGAATACCAATATATTTGTTAAAATATTCTGGAAACTTTGTATGATAGCTGGTGTTATGTGGGATAGAACGTTTATCTACTTTACAATACCAACGAGCGGCAAAACCTAACGGACCTTCTGTAGCAATATGAATAGCATCTGGTTTAAATGCTTCTATCATTGGACCAACTCGCCAAATATTCCACGCTAATTTAATTTCTTTATAGCCAGGTGTCGGCACAGTCTTAAACTGACTTGGCTCAATAACCTGAACCACATGTCCACGCTTCTTTAGTTCTGCAACAGTATTAACAAGGGTAGTTACAACGCCATTAACGCTTGGTGTATAGGTATCAGTTACTAGGGTGATCCGCATAGGAGTATTTAATAATAAACCAACGACCTTCATAGGTTTCAACAAGGGCAGTACAACTCTCTACCCAATCGCCACAGTTCATATACTTTACATCACCAATATCACGAATATTTGCGTGATGAATATGTCCGCATATAATACCATTTGCGCCACGGGACTTGGCAAAATTGGCTAGGTTTTCTTCAAAGTCACCAATAAAGTTTACTGCTTGTTTGACTTTATACTTTGCCCAAGCACTTAAACTCCAGTAAGGTAAATCAAACCAACCACGAATCCTTGCAATTAACACATTTAATCCAATAGTTAAATCATATGCCCAACTACCAATATGCGATAACCATTTCATATTCTTAACTACAATATCAAATTGATCGCCATGCATTACAATATAACTTTTACCATCTAATCCCCGATGTGTAATATGGTCAGTTAACACAATATTACCAAACTGATGATTACCAAAACTGCGCATAAACTCGTCGTGATTGCCTGGCAAATATGTAACTAACGTACCTTTACGTGCCATGCGCATAATCTTTTGTATAACATCATTATGTTCTTGTGGCCAATAAAATGATTTGCTCATCGCCCAACCATCAATAACATCACCTACAAGATAAAGACGCTCACATTCAAATGTTTTAATAAATTCAAGTAGAGCCTGTGGCTGACTCATTTTTGTGCCTAGATGCACATCGCTTATGAATACGCTGCGGTAATAATTCATACAGTAATATTTAGGAGTAGGTGCGGGTAGGATTTATACCTACAATTAGATTGGTATTTACAGGCGACAGGTTTAACAGACCCTTGCTTTCTAGTTCTCATATTTCCATTTCGCCCCGTATCATAGGGATGCGTGTCCTATCCACGCCGCCGCACCTATATTCTAATTAACCTTGACTAACAAAGTTGTTTAGAATCTGCGCCTTTTCAACAATCTGTTCCATTGTATAGATTGGTGGAAGGTCTGGAGTAGTAGGAACAGGTCCATGTCCTGTATGCGCCAACTGAACTTGATTGCTCCAATCAGTGCGGATCATATCACATTTTGTATGGTATTCTGTATTAAGTGCGTCTTGTGCCATCTTTAACAATTCAAGACGAAGCATATATGGATTTGACATTATATTCTCCTTTGTGTGTTTGTGTGTAATGTCTGCCTACTGTTGTAAGCAAGAGTATTTAACCACACTTTATGGAGTAATGCAAATTTAATTTAACGCTATTACTTCTTTAGTTCCAAGAATCTGTGCAGTGTATTTGCAAGCACGTGGATTGATGATATTCACTTCTTTTTCTTCTGGATTACCACGAACATCTACGCTTAAATTATCAATATTGTTTGGTGGTGTTGTAGCAGTAAGCAAAACATAAACTTCTTTACCTTCGCTATGTGTTCGTCCCTCAACACCCTCAATATAATCATCTATAACATCACGATCAACAGTCCAGTGTGAACCCAAATCTGTGCGATTTAAATCTTCAAATTTTTGTAAGAATACAATACGATATAGCACACCACCTTGTTGTATTATAGCATCAACTTCATTGCTATAATCATAAATTTCAACTGCGCCACGACGACTATCGCCATAATAATCTGTCCAAAATTTTAATGCATTAGCAAAATATTTTGGATCAATCAGCCTATTGTTTTTTTCTTTTGCGGGCGATGGCAGCGTATTAAAATATTCCCACGTATTAGAATCACGAACAACGGCAAACTCTTCTGGTTTAGCACCACTATTTTTTATGGCATAATCAATGCGATATTTTGTATACCAATCCTTTGCTTCATCATATGAATCAAAAAACTTTGCATTATCGTGCATATCGTTTGGCTTACCATTACGAAATAATTCATAATAGCCTGGTCCAGTTTTTTGTGGTTTGGTTTCTATTTCACTGATGCGCATACTATATTTAATGTTTTGTGTAGCTGTATCCAGAACAAGGTGGAGTTAAGCATTGAATAGACATACTGCCCGCATCAGGCGTTAGTGGATTATCCTGTAGCACAGTTGCACCAATTCCGCTGCCACTTAAATTAAGAGTAAAATTTTTATTAGCATCGCCGCTTTGGGTAATACTTGCAATGTTATTATTGTTTTGTGTTGTAGCATCCAGATTAATGGCGGCAGTATGATTGCCGCTACCGTTTTGTAGAATAGTAAGTGTGTTGTTATTGTTATTTCCAGCATTCGTATTAGTATTGTAAGTCCCATCATAATTTTTCCCCACTGGCGGTGTTCCAATAAAAGCAAGATGATCTCCACTGCCTTCTTGGACAATTGTATGTGTGTTGTTATCACCTTGATTTAATATAATGGCTTCGGCATTGCCACTACTAACCTGTTCTACAAATATGTTATTACCGTTGCCTACTTGGTCAATATAAACACTGCCTGCATAACATGGTGTAATCCATAGTAAAAATAACAAACGTTTCATATTAGTTTCCTTGTGTTATAATTATTACGCTGCCACCAGGATGTTGAACGTGCTGTGTCATATTTGTTCCTTCCTGATTTAAAATAAAAGTAGTTGGGCTATCCTTGTCTACAGTTAGTTGACTATAACTATTACCGCCTTGACGATATAGCGTAAGGTTAGTATCTACCTTGACATACTTTAATCCTGCTGCCTTGTTTGCAGTATATTGTGGCAGCATTTGGTTTTCACCACCTAACATACTTGCTAGCAGTGAAGCATTAGCAAGGTCCAACATATTAGCCAAGAACTCTACATCAAGATTATTGATACTTAACTTGTTAAATGCTGTTAGATAATCCATATTTAATTCATCAAACTTTAAAAAATCTTTGTCGAGAAAGTTGATATCAAGTGCTGTCTTTTGTCCATGCTGTTCTTCAACCACTTTCTTTGGTGGCTGTAGAATAAGCATATTGTTAATTTGTTCTGGACTTAGCGCAAGAATAACAGGCTTGGATGGGTTTTGTTCTTTGGCACTTGTAGAGGTTGCTTGAAATGGCTTGTCAAGGTACACAGTACCCATATCAGTCGTAACATCAATCTTACCAGTGACGCAATCTTTATCAATGTTTTTATACCCTACTGGACAACTTGGCAGCAGAATAATAAGACTGCGACCCAACTCATCTACTGTCATACTAAAATCTGTTCCACGCACACCAATTGTAGCAGTGGGAGTTTCAATTTTTACACTTTGTGGATTATCTTTGGCAATCTGACCACTGGCATAGCGAGCAGTTCCTATTGCAACTTTTAAACCTAACTTACCAGCATCACTGTGTGCAGGATCATACACGAAATCATCGATAACAAGTTTGCTCTGCTCTGTTATCTCAACTTTGGTATCATCTTCAAAAGTAATACCAACACGTGCTTTGGCAGTAACAACGGCATCGTTCATTTCGACGCCGCTGTTTACATTGCTTGGTATACTTGCTTTATCACGTTGTATTTCTGCCATTCCGTTCTGCTCAGTTACCACACCAATAGCAGCATTAGTTGCCGCTGGTAACAGCAATACTGTTATTAGAACCAGTACTCTTAATATTGACTGTGCTATCAGTTGTGCCACTTTGAGTCACCGCCACGTTGTTACTTGCACCAGTTACTTCAACTTTTGAGATAAAGCCGTTAGCACCTGCTGGTCCGTTCTGATTAATATTTACCACGTTTGAGTCACCAGTTTCTTTAGCGTTAACCGTCGCACCCATTAAGTTTGTAGTTGTGCTACTAATTGTAGTATTGTTAGTGCTGCCACTAACTTCTGCAGTAACCGTACTTTTTGAACCAGCAGTAATGCTTGTGTTATTAGTGTTACCACTAACATTGGCAGTAATAGCAGTATCATTACAACTGCTACTTGGAGCAGCACCACACGCAACCGTAGTATTATTGTTATCACCAGTTACAACGCTGTTAATAACGCTGTTAGCACCTTGAACATTGACAACATGTGTATTGCCACTACCAACTTGTGAAATGCTTACAGTTTGTCCATTTCCATGTAGAGTAGTTGCGGTCGTGTCATTTCCAATCTCGTTGTTGGAACCTTGTTGATTGAGCGTGATCGTGCTTCCACTGCCCACTTGGTCGATATAAACGTTGTTTATCGTACCAGCAAAACTTTGACTCGCTAGCATTATGACCGCAAATCCAATTGCAGATTTAATAATGTTTTTCAAATGCCTACTCCTTTAAGGAGTTTTACGACTTCTTCTTAGCAGTCGCATAACTCCATAGATTCTTTTGTGCACCCTGTTTAATCATATCCACAACTGCTGCTTCTGTTGCCAGACGCACAGCATATGTGGTGGGTTCGTTGACATTTGCACCAGCCTCGACTTGTAAACTCATCGTGCTCTGATCTAGGAATGTGACTAGGGTGCCACTTCCGCCTGTGCTTAAGATTGTTTTAGTAGCGCCAGCAGAGATTAAAACTTCTCCCGTATGAACGCTGATCAATCTTACAATCACAGTAACCTCGTCGGTTCTATATTGTTGACTTGCTCCAATTCCAAGCAGTGCAGCACCTGCACCACCGCTTTGTATATTAGTATCATATCCTACGATACCGCCTTCAACCATAACACCAGCAATCAACATTGGTGCCAGTGGCTTTGCATCTTTTCCTTCATAGGTTTCACGTTGATTACGAATAAGTTGACGTTCTTTAATAAGATCATCTAAACCAACACGTTCTACAACTTGGAACCATTTACCATGACCTGCGTCTTGCAGTGCCTTGATAAGAAATACTTCTCCACCTTGAGTGACAGCACTACTTAGCACTGAAAACTTATCATTTTCTTTGCGCTGACCAGTTTTATCACCAAATCCATACATTGCAATAGTAATTGGTGGACCGTCTGGTGGTGCCATGTTTAGCAGTGCATTATAATAACTCTTAGTTACTTTCTGCGGCATATCGCTTGCAGCAGTTGGTACTCTTGCTTCATAAGGTGCGGTTGTTTGGCACCCTGCTAGTGCGAGTGCTGAAATTAATAATAGTATTGCTTTATTCATTAGAATTTGAAACTCCCTATTGGAACTGTAATGTCTGTACGGTTACCAGTGGCATCAATTACAGATAAGGAGATTGTTTGAGTAACACTAT
>Ga0209189_1002293_pt1 | contig 13480 bp, 28 predicted proteins | sample C_130820_EF_Meta_FD_187308 | JGI IMG/M metagenome (GOLD analysis project Ga0209189, IMG submission 187308) | Freshwater microbial communities from Lake Croche, Canada to study carbon cycling - C_130820_EF_MetaG (SPAdes) (version 3) | ecosystem: Environmental > Aquatic > Freshwater > Lake... | reverse complement strand
CCTGACCTCAACCTCCATAAATGCATGAAGAGAGCCGTTGAGCCGAAGAATCAAGTCAACCTTGTAATCCTCATACTCAGCGGCTTCTATGTCGTACCGCCAAGCCAGCCAACAGGCAACCGCCCTTTTTGCGGGAAGGTCATACCTGTCATTGTCTTCTTGGCTGAACTGTTTAAACGTCATCCAGCTACAAGCGTTATTGGGGTTGCTTCGCTTGAAGCTCCATCCAACTCAAGCTTCATTTGGTCTGGCGACACCGCAGTCTCAACTGCCTTGCCATCAGCCAAACATTTGATCAAATCATCCTGCGTTGCCACACGGATGTTGTAATCCTGAGAGGCTACAAACATCAACGCCTGAGCCCTGTGACCTGCTCTGACCAATCGTGCGCCGCTGTTGCTGGCAACCATATAAACTCTCATGCTTTTTCCTTTAAAGACGGTGGCGACTTTTGGTGCGCCTCCTTAACCATTTCTTTTTTTCTTTCTTTCAACAACCTTCTGACCCATCTAGCACCGCCTAAGCTCATGTAAAGCTCATGCTCCCACAGAGTAAGTCGAATAGCCATTAATTTTGTAGAGCCGGTTAGCTCAGTTTTTGGTCTTGGCATTTATGATCATCTCCTGCTTTCTTTGTTGGAAATATCAAAAGGCATTGGGTGCAACGCCACATCGTGCCTTGCTCAACGATAGTCTGACGCTCGCCACGCAAGCCACGCACCTTACCCCAGAATGTTCTGATCATTTCAAGCATTGTTCCGCTCCTTGAGTTTTGGCTCTCTTTGTTCGCTGTATTCAATTTTAAAAAGTAAATTCAATGCGGGAAGTAATTGTTTTAAAAGTTGCGCCCTTGATATTTTAATTTTGCCGCACCGAGTGCATCTTGAGCAAAGATCAAAAGGCTCAAGCTTGTGTCCACGCCAGCGGCATATAAGTTTTTTAAACCATAGCATTATGTGTTCTTCTCCTTGGCGTAGCCGTTATTTTGCTTGAGTTTTGCTTCAATGGCATCAAAAACATGAATGCTAATGAAAACCTCAAAATCATTTTCAATGTCATTGCGCTGTTGTTCTGTCAGCCCTACCCATGTGCGCTCACCTCCCTTCCATTTCTCACAGTTGTGTACGCTTTTAATCCCCAGCACGTTTGCAACGGCTTGGTCAAGGGCGGCTCCTGTCAACTTGGTCATGTGTTCTTCTCGCTAATTTTGGCTTCTACAAGTTTTCTAATCAATTCTTTTTGACGACCCCAGTATTCGTCGCCATCCATCTGATAAAAACCGCCGCCATGTTTTGCAACCATTTCGTTTTGGAAATCTTCATTTATATCTTCCAATCCCCAATCAAATTGCTCCCAAATATCTTTCCAATCTTCCTCACCCATTATTCTTCTCCTTCAACTTGGCTTCAATGGCTCTGGTGTAAAACCAAAGCCAATCATTTTGACTAAAAGGCATATCTTCAATTTCCTCAAACTCCTCTTGCCTTTCCTCAATCTCATCAGCCGTCAGCCCTACCCATGTGCGCTGTTCAATGGCTTTGGCGGCTACCAGTTTGGCAAAGCGTTCAAGGTTTTCTAAACTAAAACCCCACATAGTTAATCTATGTGTATACGCCCCAGAATCCCAAGCCATCTCAATGATTTCATCTTGTGTCATGACTTATCCTTTATCCATAAACAATCAAAGCAAACACGCATCATCCAACGCACAAACCAATTTGGCTCTTTGCCTTTGTTGGGGCGATACACCATACCCATGCCGTTTGGTCTGTTGCCAAACATATAGCACTGCCAGTCAGATAGCTCAGGGAGGATTCTCATTTCAAATCCTTTTTGATACGTTGCCGTTTTTATCTATCTCTATATAACCCGCTTCGGTTTCTACAGTAATCTCAGGCACACAAGTGCATGGTTTGGGGTTTTTCTTGATAGCGCCGCACCAACTATCGTGTTTGACATTAGGCATGACTATTCCACCTGTGATGTGTCCATCATTAAAGGCTTTCATAATCCGTTCCATGTAGTCCATCATTCTTGCCTCGCTTTCATCATTGCTTTTGCTTGTTTATACGATGTCTTTGCAATATCGTCATAGTCAAGTTCGTAATCTTCTGGTGCGGTGTCTACAAGAGCCTGCATTGCTTTTGCGGCAAAGTAGTCCAGCGTTGTTATGCCAGCCCTACCCGAATCTTTTGGTTCAGGCGTAGGGAATGCTGGATGATTTTTTATTTTCACGCCTTTCTCGCTTTCAGCATTTCGTCTGCCCATTTGTAAGCGGTTTCACAACAATCATCAATGTCTGCTGTTCCCATGAGTTTTTGCATAGCTCTTATCGCAAAGTAATCACGCAAGGTCATGCCTGTGAAATGCAAGCCAAGAGTTTGCGCTCCGTGGTTATGTAATGGAAATGCTGGTGGGTTTGTTGGTTTATTAAATTCACTCATCTTCGCCTCCGTTCTGCATCCAAAATATCGCCCAACCGATCAGTCCAAAGATGGCAATTGTGCTAACTGCACCAAACGCCATCAAAAACACAATAGCAACCACATCCCACATTAGATCGCCCTCCATTCACGCTCATTACGCCCCGATGAAGACTTAACTGTTCTGCCCGTCAACTCAATTAAGCTCATCTTCTCCAGCTCGTTTAAGCGTCTTGCAACCTGATTTCCCTCTAGCCCGCTATGTTGGGCTATGCCATCCTTACCAAGCGCACCATAAGCCTTTAAACAACCCACAATAATGCCAAAGTGCTTGGATGCTAAATCCTTGGCGGCATCAGCGGCCTCATGGCTAGTTACAGGGTCTGAACTTCTAACCCTGTTAAATATTGGCAAGTCAAAGGGCTTCTTTGTGCCGTCATTAAAATTTGTGTCATCTTTCATGTAGCCTCCTTGTTTAAACTGTCTATGATTTCTTTTATTCGTTTGCCAAGCCCAACGTACAAACCTGACTCATCCTTCTCCAGCTCTTTACACCGTCCTCTTGCATAGTCGAGCCAGCCCTTTGTCATAGCCATCTTGGCAATCCATTGGGCTGTCTCTTCAAAGTCAGAGGCAATACTCATTTACGTTTACGCTTTGCTGATGCAATGCCAACTCCAATTAGCCCATCCTTAGCGGACATCAGTGAATCAGCCCACTTGTATGCCGACACACAAACATCAATTCGTACATCAGATGAGACTAAACTTGTCTCAGGTCGTTGAATGAGAGCATTTAGTGCAAACATCGCCGCCAAGTCACGCAAGTTTTCTTGATGGTCTTCGCTCATTTGACGACCTTGGTGCGTTTAAACCTCACAAGCTGATCGCATACCAACTGACCAAACGACTTGCCTGATGGAAACATCATCTTTGCACCTTCCGTGCCTTTGACGATTTGTATTGCCGCATCAATGCCAGCGTTGTAGCCTTGGTGAAATGGATCATTCGAGGGCGACATGAAAGCAGTAAACGCATCTCGTGCAATTTGGCTCACCGAAAGGTCATGCTTCGCCGCATACAGCTTTAACTGCAACGGCTGGTCAGGCTCAAGGTAAACCATAAGCGGGGCGATAGTTTTAAAACGGCTGGCTGGCTTTTTCATATTCCTCCATCATTTCATCAAAGCTTTTCTGAGCCTCAATGTTTCCGTTGAGTTCAGTTCTTGATTGAATGCCGCATCTGTCGTAGATGTACTGAATTACAGTTTCTTCTGTGGCGATGTTTACACCAAGCACAACACTGACGTAAGCCTGAAACTCTTTGCTTCTGCAAATCTTTCCAGCAGTTTTGACTCGGTTGTCGTACACCTTGGCAGTCTCATCATCTTGGATGCGAACCATTGCAACGCCGTAGCGTGTGCCAACAAAATCCCTAAGCAACTCGTTAGGGATTTCGTCAGGATGGATGGTTAGCGTCAAAACGTAACCAGTCCTATCCTGCTTAAGGGCAATCTTGACTCCTTCAAACTGTAATGCGTTCATTGCCATTTACGGTTGGATTCAATTAAACGTGCAATCAAAGATTCAATCCTAGATTCAAGATAATCAATCACCGTGCGGTATTGAAAAGCTTGAGCCTCAAGAACTTCAATCTTTGTCTCGTAGGCTTTACCTGCCATAAAAGCAAACTCAAGCTCTGGGCTTTTGTTTACTTTTTCGCTTGCCGCCCTCTCGGCCTTTCGTCTGGCTTTCCACTTCCTTTGATAGGCCGCTTTCTTTTCGGCTTGTACCGCCTCCTCTGGGGTCATTTCAGAACGCTTGCGAAGAACTCTTTTGGCTGGTTTTTTAGAACGGATGTTCATCGTCTTGCTCCGGATATTGAGATTGCTGTTGAGGTGCTTGAGGAACTTGAGCATCCTCCGGCTTCCAAGTGTTTACCTTGAGAGAAAGAAAGCTGTTGCCTCTTGTGTCCACGGATTTCCAACCAGATAACTTGAACTCGACAGTACTGCCAACGACCTCAACTGTTCGCAAATCAAGTTTAAACGAGCCGTAGTAATCAGGCGACTCTGCCTTGACTTTTTTGTCTGATTTACGCAGTGAGCCTGAGTTGGGTTTAACTTCGTAAGGTGTGTCGTAGGTTTTCTTTGTGAATGGTTTATTCATTTGTTGCTCCAATTTTTTCAGCTAATGTTTTCTTTGACTCTGCAAATGACTGTTGCAATTTGGCAAACAAACTCAAGTCGCTGGCTTTGATTGCATCAATTCGCTTCTGGTTGTGTTTCCAAAGATTTGAAAGCTCAGCAAGCTGTGTGCTTGCGCTTGCAAGCTCTATCAAACCCTCCGCAAATAGAGCCGCCTCTGGATCGGCCTTAATTGCCTTGTAGGGAACTGGCTCGATTTTTTGTCCTGTTGGCTGTCCCTGCGGAGAGCCTGTCACGCTTTCAAGCGCATCATGCTCAACGATGGCAAGCGCCGTGACATAAAGGTATCTCCGTTGATAGGTCGAAACAGCGCCCAAATTTTGAATGGGGTGACAGCCTTTCAACTGAGCGTCAGCCATAGGTGATGTAAACACCACGGACGATCCATCGATCACATCGTAGATGGTCATGGTTGCCATCTCGGGCGTGAAGCTGATGACATCAACCAAGCCCCACTTGTGGAACGAATGTTGAATCGCTGGCAAAAAGTCCGCAAGCTCAAAGTAGGTGTAGCCAGCAAACTTGTTGTGGCCTGACTTCTTGATCGGGATTGTTTGAAACTCTGCTCGTGCGGCAATCAGCCTTGCAAACACTCCACGTTTGTTGGTCTGCATGGCAAGCGCAACCAACTCATGAGAATTATCCAGATGACTGTCGCCCCCGCTGGGGCTGTTCTCTTGAATTCCTAACTCACTCATTTTCCTGCTCCTTCAAATAGGATTGATACTGTGAACACCACTTGCTGACACCGCAATAGTCTTGCGTACAGCGCACAGGTTCGGCTTTGCGGATTTCTATGAACCCTTTGTCTTTTGCTGGCATTGTTTCCAGCAATTCGCTTGCTTCGGTCATCGTGTCAAAAACACGAACGGCAGTCTTGCGCCCCTCTTTCTTGACTGCAAATTTTGGATCACGCATCCAACGATCTTCGTCACTGCATGGCGGTAGCTCATCGCCCCAGTCTGCGCTGACCTTAGAGTCACGGTGCATCTCCACACGGCGTTCAATGAACTCCTTCGTGTAGCTCTTCTCCCAAATGGGAATGTCTACAACTTGAATGGGGGCTTGTGGGTATGTGTCTTTTCTATCGGCCTCACGGCGTGACCAATCACGCACAATGGCAATGATCTTTAATCCCTTAACCTTCTTGCCTTTGACCTGTTCAACAATGTGACCGTAGATGTTTTGTTGTTCTACCCACTCAGGCTTTTCATTCATCAGCGCCCAAGCTGAAGTGAACTTGTAGTCCATGATGATGATGCCGTCTTCATCAACTTGCTGAACATCAATCGCCCCAGATAGCTGGACACCGTTCACATCGATAGCAAGGCGTTCCTCGTTCACATAGTTGTCAATGACTGAGCGCTCCATCACAACGTGCAGAGCAGAGCCAACGATTGACCACCACATATCGGTGACATCGACTTCCATCTCGTCGTTGTGCTTCTTGCGTAACCGCTGAATGCGGGGCGGTGAAATGATCTCCGTGACTGAGTAGTCGGACGATCCCTTGCTGTAGTACTGCTTGTTCGCAAGAGCGTATAGTGGCTCGGGCAAACCAAACTTGTTTGTGATTTTCATTTAGCCTCCGTGGTTGATAAAATGCGAACGCTTATGCTAACACCAGAAAATAAATCATGCAAACACTTTCATTGAAAATATTTGGCGAGCCTGCAAGCAAAGCCAACAGCCGCAGGGCGGTAATGGTCAACGGCAAATCCATGTTCATCAAATCCGCAAAAGCACTTGCTTATGCAGAAGCGTTTAAACAGCAAGCTGTTGTGCCGCCCTTGTTGAAATTCATTTCCGAGGATGTTGTTGTGAACATTCGCATCTGGTATGCGTCTCGTCGCCCCGACTTGGATGAATCGTTAATCTTGGACTTGTTGCAAGACGTTGCGTATTTGAACGATAGACAGGTCAAAGAAAAACATATCTACTGGATGGGCGTTGATAAAGATAACCCTCGCTGTGAGATCGTTGTACACGCCGTAGAGCCAAAATAAAAGCCACCGCAAGGGTGGCTTCTACCGATCTTTCGATCTGCTATACAGGAGGCTTAATCATGTCTAGGTGCATGAATTGTACTTTGCCGTTCGGCGGTGTCAACAACCGTTCGCAAATTATTTGGAATAATATTGGGGCAGTTGCTGTTTTGTTTCCTGCTTTCTTTCAGCAACCTTTGAGAGATGTTTAAACGCATCTCTCTTTTTTTTACGGGTGTGATCCCGGGATCATTTAAAGCTCATCGTTTAAACACGCAAAAAATATTTTGTGTTTACCCCATTGCATCGCCCTGCTTTCATCCCTTAAACTGCAACCCTCTTTTGACCGTCGGGAGAAATTGACAGCAGGGTCAAGAGGTGTATTGCTGGTACTGTGGGAAGTGCATTAGACACCAGAGGGGATGGCGAAGATAGAGTCCCTTGCACGAAACGTCTGTCGGGGCGCATCAATGCGTGAAGGCTCATCTAGGAAAGGCTAGGTGCGCCTTGCGCCCCCATAAAGGGGCGCAAAGATAGTAACTATATAAGGATGTTCATGCCATACGTTAATAAACCAAGACCGTATAAAAAGGAATACGAGCAACAGCTTGAGCGTGGCGAACAGCCTAAGCGAAACGCCAGAGAAAGAGCCAGATATGAAATGGACAAGAAGGGCGTTGACAGAAAAGGAAAAGACATTGACCATGTAATACCACTATCAAAAGGAGGCACAAACTCGCCGTCGAATTTGAAACTTAAATCGCCGTCGAGTAATCGATCATTCACACGCAACAGCGATCACACCGTAAAGGTCAATAGACCAAAGAAGTAATTCATCAGGAGGCTTATGAAGTTTGCAGGATCATCTGCAATGAGTGCTATTGAGCAACTCGTTGTATCACTTGCGGCGCAGAATCCAGAACGTGCCGTCTGTCCCGAATGCTCGCACGAGCGTTCCAAAAAAGGCGATAAAGATTTATCCATTCACCGCATGGAAGAGGGATGGACTTATCACTGCCATCACTGCCTTGTCGGTGGCTTTGTTCGCTTTCAATCCAACCATCAAATCCAACCGCCGAAACGTCAGGAGCAAAACGTGATTCCATTAAGAGCATTTGAACAAACACAATTACAACCACAGCACTTTGCATTTTTAAAATCAAGAGGCATATCGGAGCAGACCGCCCTTGACATGAAGCTCTTCTCAGCAAGCAGATATTTTGGGAGACTTCAAAAACAAACTGATGCAATCGGTTTTCCTTATTTCAAAAATGGTCAGTACATCAATGCGAAGTATCGAAGTATTGAATCAAAGGACTTTACGCAAGACACAGGAGGCGCTCATGTCTTCTTTGCAATTGACAAGGTTGACCCAACCAAACCAATGATCATCGTAGAGGGCGAAATAGATGCACTGACATTGATTGAATGCGGCATTGAGAATGTTGTGAGCGTCCCTGCGGGCGCTCCCATCAAAGTGAACGATGGCAAGGTTGCACCAAGCGAAGATAAAAAATTTAGTTTTCTTTGGGATGCGTTTGAGCTTATTGAAAAACTCCCATACGTTGTCATCGCCGTGGACAACGATACTGCTGGTCAGGCGTTAGCTGAAGAGCTTGCAAGGCGTATAGGAAAAGACAAATGCCGGATTGCCAAATCAACATTCAAAGACTTAAACGAAGCGTTCCTTGCAGAGGGGGCGACTAAAGTCAAAGAAATTATTGATGATGCCGAGCCGTACCCAGTCGCCGGTTTATCTTCCGCCTCCAAATTCGAAGACCGTTTAAACGATCTATGGCAAAAGGGTACGGGTCGAGGAGTTTCAACAGGTTATTTCAACGTGGATCAGATATACACCGTTGCGGAGGGTCAGTTAACTATCGTCACAGGGTATCCATCCAGCGGTAAGTCAAACTTCGTTGATCAATTAATGGTCAACCTTGCACGTTCAGAGGATTGGAAATTCGCCCTGTGTTCATTTGAGAATCAGCCCGAGATTCACATTTCACGCCTGATGGAGATTTACAAAGGCAAACGATTCTTTGAAGGCTCTCACCGCATGGATGATGCAGAGCGAGCAGAGTCGTTTAAATGGGTTAAGGATCATTTTATTTTTATGGATTCAGAAGGCCCAGAACCAGCTTCTATTGATTCCATCCTAGAGAGAGCCAGAATCGCCGTAGCACGGCTTGGCATTAGAGGGTTGGTGGTTGATCCCTACAACTACATTGAAAACAAAGCCGGAGTATCTGAAACAGAGTTCATCTCTGGGATGCTGACACGCATACAGGCGTTTGCAAAGGCTTTTGGAGTCCACGTTTGGTTCGTGGCTCACCCAGCAAAAATAACTCGCTCTGGCATGGATTTACCCCGCCCTGATGGCATGGCAATCAGCGGATCAATGGCATGGTGGGCAAAGGCTGATTGTGGATTGACCGTTCATCGCACTCCGCAGAATGCAGTCGAGATCGCCGTGTGGAAATGCAGGTATCGATGGGTCGGAACACAGGGCGAGACGGAACTTGTTTACAACAAGATCACTGGAACTTACTCAGAAATCAAGGATGACTTCTAAAGCGTTTAAACGCACTTAGTTTTTAGGCCAAAAAAAATCCCCCAAGGCCGTGAGCCAAGGGGGAACTGGTCAGAATAATTTTCCGTTTTTAAGTTTAAGGATTGGCTTGTTAGTTGCCGCCGTCATGCGCTTGAGTTCTTGTCGAGTCTCTGCAAGGCTGTCGCCCATCACAGATGCATCGGCATACCCGTTTGGTTTTTCATCATCATCGTAGTAAACCTCGCAAATCTTTAAACAAGTTTCTCCGTCATTCTCTTCCGCAAAATCAATCACTCTGTAGTTCCAAGACATTTTTTCACTCTCCAAAAAATATGCTGATTTTAATTCCTGCAATACATCACTCAACCGAGCATCGTGTCTGAATGACATTTTGGCAAGCATCAAAATCATTCCCCATATTCCAACTGACGGAGAGTACTTGTCTAGCAACTCAAATAAATCTGCATGAATATCTCCGCTTTCGGAAACAAATTGCTCTCTCGTCAATCCATCTTTTTGTGCAAGTTCTTCAATCATCTTCTTTCCTTTCAGTGAATGGGTGAGTCTTCGTCAGGCATCTGGCTTGCGTACATATGGACAATGGACATACAGGTCGCTTTGAGAACGGCCGATAAGTCAGCCCCGCAATTTACACCTACCTCTCCGATTAAGCAAGTCAATACGCCGAGGATTGTTGTTGCGTCTTCTCCATCAATTAGATTGAGTATCTCGTCTTTTAGCCTGTCAAAAACTTCGTCATCAATTGATGGCTTGCTGGTTGTTTCAGTTGCTTGCATGGTGCTTTCCTTTTTTAAAAAATGGGGAGGCTAGCTCCCCATTGGTTTACTTCAATACTTTCAAAACCTTGTTCAGCGATCTGCTGGTCAAGTCAGTGATGTTGCGAACATTTTCTGCGTTGGTGAAACACTCAGCAACATCGGTGTTGCCAATGCCAATGGCAATCAACGTGATGCCCTGCTTGTCTGCAACCTTTTGCAAATACTTCATGTGCGCTTCGTTGTAACCGTTCGCATCAGTCAGCAAGAACAAAACTTTGCGTGGCTCTTTGCGCTTGCCTAAGTCCTCAATCGCAAGGGCGATGGATGAGTAGTCAGGTGTCGAGCCCGCCGAGCATTGGCTGATACCGCCAAGCTTTGTCGATGCTTTGCCAAGTGATTCGCTCCATGTCTTGAATGGTATGAAGACGGGGCGCTCAACACGAACACCTGTTTGTCGTGATGCACCTGACGCATCATTTACTTCAGACTCGTCCCCGCCGTAAAAGCCAGTGACTGAAAATTCTACGTTGGCCTTGCTGAGAATCTTGCAAAGCTGAACGGCGACTTGACCAGCAATCGCAATCTCGCCGTGGTAGGACATAGAGCCTGAGCAGTCGATCATGATGCTGACCGCCGAACGCTCTGCCTCCCGCACTTCACGTTTGCTGAACACGTTGACATCACCACAAGCGTAGCGTGTAAACGCTTTGCGATCAACACGGCCTGACTCTTCGTGAGATGACCAGCTAACCAGATCGTTCGAGCGAAGTATGCGTAGCAGGTTGGCTCGTGTCGCACCCATCCCTGCCGCCGTGAATGTGTAGTTCTGTTTGTATGTGCTTTCCGCAATTTGTCTGTTGAGATGCATGATGATTCCTTAAATAAAAACTATCTCGTTGATTCTTGGTTTGCCAAAAGCAGGGCGATGACGTTGCTTGTCAGCATCGGACTTGTGTTTGCCTAATGCGTTTTCAATAAACTTGTCAAACTCTGGACGGCGGCGCTTGTCAGTGAATGGATCACTACTCTTACCGTTGCCGCCCTTGTCGTTTGGCTTGCCATCAGCAGGACTGCTTGGCTCACCATCCTTACCCTCGACATTACCCTGCTCAGGCTTGCCAGAACCGTCACCAGCGCCCTGTTCGCCCTCGCCTGACCCCTTACCATCACCGTCAGCTTTATCGCCTTGCTGACCGCCCTGATCACCAGCCTGATCCCCTGCTTTGTCACCTTGCTGGTCGCCGCTTGGCTCGCCGGACTGCTCACCTTGCTGACCATCATCGCCCTGTTGACCATCATCTTGCGGCTCTTGCGGCGGTTTCTTCTTCTGCTCTTCGTGCGCTTGCTGAAGACGTTTAAACAACTCAATGGCAATGTATGCAATGGCCTGAGTGTCCGTTGCTTTCTGTGCGTTGGTCAATGCCCATTCAATGTCGGCAGACCAAGGTGACACGCCAAGCACTGTCGGGTGATTGATCGGGTAACCGTTCAAACGTCTGCCCTCAATCGCCAACATGAATGGCACGTTCTTCAGATCATCAGGCTGAACGTAACCGTTCTTGTCCAGCACTGAGTTGGTCAACTCCTCAAACAACGCCTTGCTGTTTGGTGCGTAGCCAGACTCAATGACGCACTTCTCAATGCGTGGGTCTTCAAGACCGTTGATCAGCGAGCTAACGTAAGAACCGTGTACATCACGAGCGTTGTCCCACGGCTCGTTGTTGGTGAACCATGCATGACCAAGCTCGTGCAGAGCGTAGCCAACGGTGTTGTTGAACAGCTTGCGAGGGACGGTTGACATATCGTCAAGCGATGGAAAGATCAGCTTGACGCTCTGCAAGGTCAGTGCGCTTGCACGTTTAAACACGATGCCTGCTGTATTGCCTGACCAGAGGATTTCGAGCTTCTCAATTTTCTGACCGCTCGCTTGAAAGACACGCTCGAGTGTTGACGCAACGCCCTGCTTAACTTGTGTACCTGAAAACATGATGATGACCCCTTACTTGGTTAAGAATCGTTTGAATTCCACGATGTTGATCGTGGCGGTGAAGATGCCTACCAACTCTGGCTCGCAGTCAGCGGGAAACTTGTTGATGACAGCGGAGCGAAACGCTGTTGCTGGTGGAACGCCCTTGGTCACTGCTCTTGCCCATGCAAACAACTGACGCAATGATGGAGGCTGAGTCAGGACACCAGCCCTTGCCTTCTCACGAGCTACGTTCGCAAAGCGCACGATGGCATCAGCCGCATCGATGCTCAAGCCTGTGCGCTTGTGGATGAGATTCATCTCGTCATCATGCGGCAGGTATTCGAATTCAAGCGTATAGCTGAACCGATCAATGAACGCCGTGTTCTGATCACGAACACCAGCGAAGTTGCCTGACTGGTCGCCGTGACCGTTGCTGTTGTCAGCACAGAAGAACGCAACGTGCGATGCAACAGGTATGCGTTGGCCTGTCTCGGCGATCACGATGGCACGGTTGGTTGATCGTTCGCACAAGGCGTGGAGAGCGGCAAGGTTTTGGGCTCTGGCAAATCCGATCTCGTCCAACAACACAAGCGAACCAGTGTGCTGAATAGCTTGAGCGATGATTCCTGCTTTCCACTCGACTGCACCTTTGTCGTTGATGATGTTGCCGCCGATGAATTCGCTCCGCTCCATCGCCTCATCGAAGTTGATACGAAAGAGCTTGCGTTGCAAACGTGCGCTGAGTTGTTCGCAGAATGCAGTCTTGCCTGTGCCACGTTCACCAGCGAGCCAACAGTTGTCAGGTAGTTGATCGCCTAAAGCGCACAGGGCTTGATGCAGGTTGATTGGATTGAAAACGTAGTCGTCAACAACAGCACAAGCTTGCGGGTCATTCCAAACCAGAACGTCCATGTCTTCGAAGTTGACAACATCGCCGTCCTGTTCGTACCACAAGGGAGCGGGGAATATCTCGCAAGCCTTGCGTGTCTCGAACACAGGCACGGCATTGGCAACCTCTTGTAACTGGTCAGGAGTCGTTGTCTTCTTGAATGACTTAAACAGCTTGCCAACCTCAGCTTGAATGTTGTTGTCGATCTTGGCGTAGTCCACGCCTGTGATTTTGCTGACCTCAGTGTCGAGACGTTTAAACAGATCACGCTCAACCTGCTCAACCTGTGCGTTGATCTTGTACGACAGGTTGCGTGTCTCATCCAACGCCTTAGATGCAAGCGTGTTCGTTGATGTCACGACAGTTTGAGCATTGCGAACTTCCAGCAGTGCGTCATTCACCAGCGATGCAGTCCCTGCGGGGATGGTCACTGATGTTGCTTGCTTGGCGCTGATCACGCCTGTAGACAGTGGCACGAGGTCACGAATTTCTTCAATAGAGATGCCGCCGTTGTTGACGATGTCGTGCAGGACGTTGACAACGTGAACCTTGTCGGTGCTGACCTCCGAGCCGTAGCCTGTTTGCACGAGAGCGGCATTGAGCTTGCCTGTGGAGATGAGTGAAAGAGCCTGAGAAATTTTCGTGTTTGGTGTTGATGTAGCCATGATAGGAAGCCT
>Ga0209189_1002292_pt1 | contig 13488 bp, 45 predicted proteins | sample C_130820_EF_Meta_FD_187308 | JGI IMG/M metagenome (GOLD analysis project Ga0209189, IMG submission 187308) | Freshwater microbial communities from Lake Croche, Canada to study carbon cycling - C_130820_EF_MetaG (SPAdes) (version 3) | ecosystem: Environmental > Aquatic > Freshwater > Lake... | reverse complement strand
AACGGCTAGGACGACAGCCTTTCACGCTGTAGATCGGAGTTCGATTCTCCGTGGGGTCATTTGTTTCTGCTAATCCTACGGATTTGGTGGTCTTGGCGATAGTCAGCACGAATCCTAAAGTTTTGGCTCTTGACAGACCGATATTGGTATGGTAGACTGTTGGAACAAGAAAGGAAAATGATGAAGAACCTTCGCATCTATGATATTCTGACTGAGGATGGTAAAACTCTGGCCGAAATTACTCTGTCTATGCAAGAGGATTTTGATTGGGCTGATGTTTTCGACAAGCTGTATGATTTCACAACCGAGAATATTCAAAGTTATTCTTACGAGGAAATTACCGTAACAGAATAATAAGGCGGGCCTTTAGCTCAATTGGCAGAGCAAGGAGCTTTTAACTCTTAGGTTCGGGGTTCGAGTCCCCGAGGGCCCACTTGACAGTGACGATTGTTGGTGTAGAATAGATGTAAGAAAGGGAGTAATTATGAGGTATGAAGATCACTACGACGGTTACAATTACGACTACGATGAATTGGTAGAAAATACCGAGGATCTTGGTCTGGATGAAGAACCTTGGATGGATGGTTACGAAGAAGAAGAAGAGGATGATGAGGTTCCGTCTTACGGTAAGAATTATTATCCTAGTATTGAAGACGAAAACGAATAATCTTTGTGTGTGCTTCTAGGTGGGACTAGACCCTAAAATATTTATCCTTCATGTAACGGGTTGTTGGTTCAAATCCAACCACACACTTTATGAACGCTTTCCAGCAAGAGTTAGATGATTTTCGTCGCACGCCCGATGGTAAAATCATTCAAGGAGCGGCCCATACTAGCCGAGTATTAAATCACAGATATAGAAACAGTGTGATTATCAAGGCTATCTGTTCTCTTCGTAAGATTGAACAAGATTTTGATAGCATTGCTTGTTGTGGCGTAAGCGGTTTGATGGTAGTGCCACAAATTGCAGAGATTCTAAATAAGAATATTATCATTGTTCGTAAAGATGAGCGACGATATAGCGAGTTCTATCTTGAGGGTGTTTCTCCTTCTCGCTATGTTATTGTAGATGATTTGATTTGCTCTGGCCTTACAATTAAGCGTATAATCAATTCTATTGAGGAAGATACTCCGCGAGCAAAATGTACCGGAGTATATTTCTATCTCGGTGAAGAGTGTGCTTTCAATGCTTCCAATTCTAAACTTTTTGAGAAGCAGTTTGGGACGATCATCCTAAACCCTTACCAGCCAAAGACTTAGGACAAGGTGGGGCGGCCCCGGTCGCCGTAAGTCCTTATCTGTCAACCACTTACGACCTGCGGAATTTTTCCAAAGTTTTCGCTTGACAGTGACGATAACATAGTGTAGAATCAGTGAAGTAGAACGATTGAACAGCAACACGAAAGGGATGATTATGGCTCATGCAGTTGAACAGATGATGTTTGTTGGTGCGACCCCGTGGCACGGTCTTGGGAACCAACTTGACGAAGCACCTACGGTTTCGGAAGCGATGACCGCTGCCGGTCTGGATTGGGAAGTCGGTCTGAAGGATTTGGTCACGGTGGACGGCCAGCCCGTTCCGGCCCGTGCGACCTATCGCAAAACTGACGATAGCATTTTGGGCGTTGTCGGCCCACGATACACTCCGCTGCAAAACAGCGAGGCGTTCGATTGGTTCCAGCCTTTTCTGGACGCTGGCGAGTGTGCATTGCATACTGCCGGTTCGCTCCACAGCGGTCAGAAGGTTTGGGTGCTGGCCCAACTGAACCGCGACAATAGCGAGATCGTGAAGGGCGACGAGGTTGGGAAGTTCATTCTTCTCAGCAACTCGCACGATGGCACGACAGCTATCCGGGTTGGCTATACGCCGATCCGAGTTGTGTGTGCTAACACTATGGCGATGGCCCATAGCAAGGCTAGTGGTTCCAAGTTGATCCGTATTCGTCACACACGTTCCAGCAAGACCAATCTGGAAAATGTGCGAGACATTATGGATAACATCAACATGGAGTTTGAGGCGACTGCGGAACAGTTCAAGTTCCTCGCGTCCAAGAACTTCAATCAGGCCGACGTTCGTCGCTATGTCAAGGTGATGCTCGACATCGACGGTACGCCGGATGATCAGATCAAGACTCGTACCAGAAACATCATGGACGAGATTCTGGCTCTGGTCGAAGGCCCGAAGCAGAGTGCTACGGGTGTGCGTGGAACGTGGTGGGCCGCGTACAACGGCTACAACGAGTATCTGAATTACAATAAGGGTCGCACCGAAGATAATCGGCTCGACAGCCTGTGGTTCGGACTCAACGCGAACGACAACACCAAGGCTTTGGAAAAGGCCATGCAGTTCGCTCAGGCACTCTAATCCCTCGCAATAGGGGTTGACACGGGAGCCGCCACTCAGCAATGGGTGGCGGTTCTTTTTTACTCCCAGACCGCTTGACGTAAACCCTTATGAGCAAAGGACTTACGACAAGGCGGGCCGCGAAATCTTGTCCTAAGTTCAATTGTATCAAGGACTTACGGCAAAATTGTCAAAGAATCTCATAAGCCTAGTGTTGTCAAGGGGTTGGGATGACGATATACTGTATGGTGACGTAAGGTGTTGTCTGGCAAAGGGTTAGGTTAAAATAATAATGAATAATGTAAAGATAGGATTATATTCATTTGTCTCTGCTAATCCGCCGGATTTGCGGGTCATAAGGACAGTCAGCCGGAATGTCACGATAGTAACAAGCTCCACTTATCCTAAATTCTTATGTTTCAAGCACTTGCGTCAACTTCTGTAGTGTGCTATACTTAAGAATGTAACAACGATGGTAACTTCTGATAAATTTCAGGAGATACTAAAAATGTTGAGATTAATTCTCAATAGATAAAATTAGTTAGAATATTGAAGCTGATAGCGTAGTCAGCCAAAAACCGTGGCCCCTTGAGTGATGCAGGAAAGAATGAAAATTGTACTAGAAATAAATAGCTCTGAGGATTTTGACTACGAGTATTTTATTGACTGGCTCAATGACCAGTTGGTTGATAGTTCTATGTGTGGAACTGATGTTGAGGCTGGTATTATTAGTGTGAATGGGGAGAATAAATACTAATGAAAGTTACTGATGAAAATAGACAAGAGATTATGAGTACCTATTGCAGCCGTCTCTTGGACGATATGGACTTTAGTACCTTGTACTGTTTTGCTTTTGATATGTTGAAGGATAGTAAGAGTGGATTGACTAATAAAATGTTAGAAGAACAGATTGTTGACTATTACCCTGACCTTTTGGAGACTGCATAATGCAAAAACTTTGGGATGAATCTGGTCAACCTCTTTTCTATAAAGAAAATGGAGAAAGAGATTATCTTCAGGAGGCTCGTTATAGATACGTTTCTCCATCATGGATGAGCATGGCAGCATACTCTTGTTGTCCTGAGGAATTACAGGCCAGATTGAATAACATGGAGTGGGATGGAAAAACTCAATATATAATCAACAAGGAGAATAACTAATGGAAATAGAATTTAGTAAACAAGAAGCTTGGAAAATTCTGGATGCTATTAGTGCCTACAAGAAAGATTATACTGTTACGGGCGCTGTTAGTAAAACATTTGACAATATTACTAAAAAACTGAAAAAGGTTGTCAAAGAATGATAACTGTAACTTTCTGGCTAATTGCTCTATTCTGTATGAGTCTCATTTACTATATCAAAAGTAATGAGTAGTGGTGTATAAAATTTATTAGTGATTTGGGTGGCCTAATTTCGGAGGGCTTTATGAAAGCTCTGTGGAAAATAATTCGGGCAATATTTTGCGGATGTTTATTCGCATGGATCGGAGTCTCTATGATGGAAACGGAACTAGAGATTCTAACTAATAGTTCTTTCAAGGAATATATGGCTCTTGATATCTTTTATGGATATTTGAGCATACGAAAATTCTATGAAAATATAGTTTATGTTGCAGGAATAAATTTTATTTTAGGAATGTTAATAGGACTAATCTGGAAACCTGGTAGTATTAAAATCTAACAAGACAGGTGAGTTGTTCTTGCAAGTTGTTTACCATCAAGGCTTTGCGTCAACAGAGCCGATATGGTATACTAAGGACGATGTGGCTCTGGTCAACTTTTTTCTCTTCAAGGAATTCTTATGTTATATGGAGCTATTTGTTGCTGTATGTTTTTTGGTTTTGTTAATGGGATAATGAAGATGTAGTTGGCACTAATAATATTCTATTCGATTGAACTAGCCCCCAATTTAGCAGAAGAAATGAATGCTAGTGGTCTCTCTGAATAGATGGTATTAGATAATAAGATTCTAAGCACCTATTATACTTCTTACTCTTACTTGTATTCTCCCTATATGATACTTCCACCCGCTGCATAACTTATATAACTAAATCCCACTTTCGTCAAGAGCAAAAAATCTTATTGTATCATCTAATCTTTCAGATTTGGCGACCGTGGCGATAGTCAGCGAGTAATGGAGGTCCAGTTAAAAAGCCATTAAGAAATAAAGTTCGCCTCACCAACCCCACTATGGTATAATAAGGTAGTCAACGGAGCCAATAGTCAAGCAGTTGGTGAGACAAATGCGGGATTAACGGATTCATGGGCAGAAAGTGTTTTTAACTTTTAAACCATGAGGTGATTTATGAAAAGTAGATTTATAGGTTCGGATAATCGTATTGAGATTCAGAGAAAGTATATTGATCAGATCTTGGGTGAATTAGATTTTATGCAGATCAAGGATCGATTACGAGATTATCTAAGCAAGGAAAAGGATAAAGAATCTAACTATTCTCTGGAAGCTGAGATACGAAAAGAAGCTCCAGAAGTATTAGTAGATAATTGGGAAGGTTTTGATGGACCAACCACCTTAACGGATGGAGGTTATCATCATGTCTAAAACTTTCCATAGAATAATTTCTTTTGAAGTAGAGGGTGAAATATATGATAACTCTACTACTCCTGAAGATATTTTAAGAAGCTATGACTGGAGATTTAAAGGATTTCATGACAATCATGAGGACAAATGTTTCTTAGAATCATCTCATGATGATAGTCGTGGACGTATTACTAAAATTATTCGAAAGAATAAAATTGGGAAAACTGATAGAGCAGATACAGAAACTTTTACAATTAAGAACTGAGGTGCTTTATGAATTATACAATAGTTTATTGGGGTCTTGGAGCTTTAGTAACATTGTTAGCATTAGTATCACTATATTATTACTCATGCCATTGTTCTCCTCCAACTATTAAATAGTAGACAATAGTAATTTGGTATTAACTTAATCCGGTGAGGTTAGTCTCGGCTAATCTCCCGGATTTGGTTTTAGTGGTAGTAGTCAGCGAGTTAGCGGGATCAGTTAAAAAAGAGATTGTCGGTGGAACTTGCCTGTTAGTCCACATAGCCTATTATAGGTCAAATGACAGTCGCAGGGACGCGACATTACTTCAACAGGAGAAAGTTTATGATTAAGTTTGTTCTTGTGTTTGCTCTTATGGTACTTGGTTCGTCAACTTATGCTGGCGAATGCGCTAATGGACATTGTACTCTACGAAGTCGTGTTGTCAATGTTACCCAAGAAATTGTTGCTGTTCCAGTAGCAGTTACCCGTCGAACAGTTGAGGCTACTCGTAATGTTGGTCGAAGAACTGTGGCCCGCGTTCGTAGTGTGGTTCGTTAATATTCATGGTTGATAATCTAAAGGGTTAGGATGACTTGTTGGATTATAGATCAATAGAAAATTCCCCCGAAAAAACTCGGGGGTCTTTTCTTAAATTTACTTTATTCATGGAGGAACTTATGAAAAATTTTATGATTGCAATTGCCCTAATTTTTGTGACTACTTTTGCTGCTCAGGCTGCTGGGTCAAAGACGGTACAAGGTTATACTAGTAATTATATTGGAAGTAGTGATCAAGATCGTTGTCAGGCCGAAGCAGATCATATGGCAGCTAATAATATTACTGGTCATGTGTGGGGTGTTATTGGTAGCTTTGAAGGAGTAGGTTATGGTTCTAGTCCCAATTGTAATACTTGTACTCCAAGAAACAATATGAGACTAACAGGAGATGCGTCAGCACAAGGTAAAAATGGTAAATGGTATAGAGTAAGATCGTGGAGGTAAATCTTCAGGCAAGAGTAGCTCAATGGTAGAGCGTTAGGTTTCCAACCTGAATGTTGAGAGTTCGAGTCTCTTCTCTTGCTTTTAATAGAACAAAAATAATTGTCTCAGCTAATAAAGTCGGTTTGGTTTTTATGGTAACAGTCAGTCAGAATATATCATGTTATTATCAATAAAACTACAACCTAATATGCAGTGTGAGTATATTTGTTCTCAAATACAATCAGCATTAAGTAAGTATCAACAGAATAATGATATGGCTGATACTTTATTAGTAATAGATATTAAAAAACCAATATCTGACGATACTATGATTCCTAAATTGGAACATAAAATTTTAACATCTTGAAGCTGTAGTCCTGCCTTATTATAATACCATTAGGTTCAGTATTAATAAAATGTCGCACCTAATATGTCAGGTTTGGAATTTATGGAAACAGTCAGCAGGATTTTCATATGAAAGTAAATAGTTCGGAATTTATTATAGACCATTCATCTTCAGAAACCAAATACTATACAAAAAAAGGATATGAAACTTTTTCTGATGATAATGGCAATCCAAGGCTAGATAAAGATTGTGACAAAGTTTACGCAAAAGCCACCAAAGATAAGCCATCTAAAAATTTTACAGATAAATCAAGGGTTGGATTTAGTTACTATATAAAAAGCACTCCAGAAAAAACTTTATATAATCCATTAGAAACTTATACCATAGATCCTAAAGTCAAAAAGTCTTTTGTAAACAAAATTTGTAAAGTTGAATTAAAGTTTCTTGAAGTTAGCGAATCGGTATTTAATATGTATGTTAATTTTCTCAAAACAGAAAATACTAAATGGTTAACAAAAGCTCAGAGAGAAATCAAATAGTCCCACCTAAACTGCCGGATTTGGCATTATGGAAACAGTCAGCGAGATTATACTATGGCAAAAAAGAAAGCATCCCCCAAAAAGAAATCTTGTACTAAAAAAAGTTGCGGCAAGTGTCCTAACAAAAATTGTACAGAAGGTAAGGAACCACTTCCTGAGTTTAAGATTGAACCACTAACAAAAACTGATTATTTTTTCAGAATGATCAAACGAGCATTTGGTTATGAATGAATTATTTCATAACTTAACCTTTTTCATGATAAGTTTGATTCTAATAGAAGCAATAGTATACTATGGAAGCTTAAGATTCATAGCTTATTTATCTAGGAAAGATGACGATGATAGCACAAATAATTTCAATAGTTAGAAAACCTATCTGTCCTACTTTCATTCATGATGATCAAACCAGAATAATAGTATTATTAGTATCCCTACCCATCCTCATAGGAATACACTGGGGCATCTTGAGGTATTTTAATGTTAAATAATGATCCCCTTATTTTATATGGCCCACATATTATTCTTTCCTGCATCATTGTTCGATCACTGTTGATCTGGCATTTAGAGCATTTTCTATATAAGGACTATAATTATGAAAAAATCAAAATTTGAAGAATTTCACGTTCCTTTCATCAAGAATCTGGTTTTTGTGGCTCTAGTTACTGTGGTTTCTATGATTTCTGTACGATATTATCTTACAAATTCATTATCAGCATCCCAACAATCATCAGTTTATACCTATGAGCAATCCCAGTTTCAGCCCAAGTAAGACTATTCTTATCTAATAACACCTATTTATCGGCTAATTGAAACTTAATTCACTTATTATCTTAGCCCGTAGTCAAATTTATAGTATAACAGGCTAATTCTACCACTTTTGATTAAAGTTGTCAACCCCCTATTGCCGATACTTGACAATGACGTTGCCTTGATGTATACTGGTGTTACTGATAGGGAGAGGAAAAGGTAATAACTCAGGGGAAAATGAAGGTTTGTGATGTATAAAACGATTCAACTGACAGATAAGGAACTAGAACTTTTAGCGTCCATGATTAAATACTATATTGGTGAAAAAGCGGACAAACCCGGTTTTGAAATCAATAATGCTCACATTATGCTTCGTCATATCTGTGGTATAAACTCCCGTAAAGGGTCTAATCAAATAGTCTTTAGTGGGAAATGAACCCAAATGAAAAAGAAATCAAAAAAAATGAAAATTAACGAGTATATGTCATCTGTTGCTACCTATATTGAGAATGAATATGGGCCAGATGATGATTTTAAGGAATTAACTATAGATGAAAAATATGCTATCAAAATGATGCTGGCATTTCATTATCAAGAGAATAATAGCGTCAATAATGCAGCTAGTGATGTTATTAGTTATATTCGTGACAATAGGAAGTGGATGAGGGAGAACATTAAATGATTGATAATAAAACTCTACAAGACGTTGTTATTAAAAAATACGAAAAGTCTCAAAAGAATATTCAGCCAGTATGGGTGGGCGAAGGATGGTACAAAAGTGTTCCAAATTCCTTTAATTATTTTGCATCTGGATTTGAGGCGGGTATGGAATTTTCTAAGCAACAAAACACTGGAGATAAATAATGACTAACATTGATTTGGATGATTATGTGTCTTTGACTTTTGAGTTTAAAAATGATAGTATGAAATTCTATATTGCAGATGATGAGAGGGGTCTAAAGTGGTGGCCTACCAAAAAGACCGTTAATAAACTTATCAAAATTTTGCAAGATATTGAATCTCAAATGACTGATATTACCAATAAAGAAGATGAGGATGAAGAATGAGCATTGTTACTAAGGACTCTTATAAGGCTGATGTTTTCAATTTTGATGTTGAGCAAAATGGGAGTTTGTCAACTTTAACTATTAACAATGTTATTTCTTGGCAATGGATTCAAATGAAATTGACCAAGGATGAAGTTCGGGGATTAGCCAATTTTCTTAACCAATTTGTAGAGGACAACCCATGAACGATAAACTGAAGAGTAATATCAGGAACTTTATTGTTGATTATGATAATACTGTTAGTGATTTTAATATGGCTGATTATGATTTGTGGCTTGAGACTGCCGTTAATCTTTTAAAGGAAGTTTTGGATAATAAATAATGACTAAGAAACTTAAGAAAAATATAATCAAGTTTTTAAAAAATTGGGACAATAATGCTCCTGAAGGATATGAATTCTCTCTGTGGGATTATTGTAAAATTATGGATATGACACTTGCATTATTGAGAGAGAGTGTTAAAGATGAGTATAAATTCAAACCTAAGACATTTTTGGAGAGCATAACTAATGATTGATCAAAAAACTTGGACAGACCTTTTGGGCAAACCTCAAGGTAATGAAAGTGTTTATGGTAAAGATATTGTAAGAGAAATTGAACCTAATCAATTTAAAATATTATGGTCATGTTGCACTAATAAAGAAGCTAATTGGATTTATACTTATTGGACAACTATGGAGAATAACTAATGTATACAGTTTGTTGGGAAGATACTTACGGGGAAAGGTTTTGGGAAGTAATTAGCGGCGAAGATGCTATGAATATTAGAGTTCATGAGTTATGTGAATCTGGTATTGTCGAAGAAGAAGATATTGTTGTGGGGCAAATTATCTAAAGTGGAGAATAACTAATGACTAGATTAAATTTGGATTTGACAACTAGACAGATTAATATTTTATTTGAGGCTTTGGAAAGTCTTGAGAAAAATAGTGTGGGCGATAATGAACTTAGTGCGGACATTATTAAGTTGACAAGATATTTGGATAGTGTGGTGTTTGTTGAGAAATGGTATGTGGAGAATAAATAATGGCTGGACTTGTATTATTTGGTATACTAGGATATATGGCTTGTATACGAATTTATGACTGGTGGAATGGATATGGGGAGTTATTTTAATGACAAATGAAGATAAAGAAGATTGTCTTACTTTAGTAAAAGAAATGAAAGAACTATGTAGGGTGTTATCCAAACACAAAGCAGATGATCCTGTTATAGTCTCATTTATTTATGCTATGGATCAGTCTACGGATGTTCTTGTTGAAATTATTGAGAATAAACCACTAGATATTGAAAGAATGTTCTTATGATGGTCAACATAAAAGCAGAATTACAAAATCTTGACCGTGATGATTTTATGGCAGTCTCACAACTTGTTGATCTGATAATATTTGATCTTAGTGATCTTCTAGTCGATGTGGGCGATGAAATCATGCTGGCCGCTGCAAAAGACTATATGATTGACCTTATTAATCCTGAACTATTGGATTTTGATAATGACCAAAACTGAATACAAGAAGTACCATTCTAAGGTAGTAGAGTATATTTATGCAGAATATAGGGATTTTCATTTTCATAGGATGAAGAATGGATCATTGCTTATTCAATTAAGTCCAATAGATAAACATCTATTCCATTTACTTGTCAAAACTCTATCTAATCCAAAAGATAGTATCAATAATGTTGCTGCTCATGTAATTGAGGCGATGTATATAAACTTGTGGAATAGGTCTAAGTATGACACTTCTCAGAACTTTGATTCTTGAATATGATATTGTTGAGATTCATTACAATGAACTTTTGAAGAATAAACCTTACTTGATCAGGGTTTTTAGCTATAATAATAGTGACCCTACTGAACTCAGAGTGGATGAAAACCAAGTCAACAATCTATATCAAACTCTTAAAGAATACTATCTATTATGACAATATTTTACAGAGCGGTATGTAAAATTTGTGGAAGCAACTGGAAAAGATGTCCTAAATGTCAATTCGGAGTTTAACATGATTGATCAAGAAGTTTTAAACAAAATGAAAGAACAGTATGAAAAAGCTAAAATTTTAGCTAAAGAAATTTGGGATGATGGTGATCATGAAGGGGATGCTAATGAGAAATATTATTTTGAGACTGGATTTATTGCTGGGCTGGCCTGCGGATTGAAACAACATGATTAATCTTTTAAGTTCATTCAATATTGTTTTAGCATTAATTAGTGCTATACCATGTCTTATGGCTGGGGCTATGAGTATGGATAGTCCTCAAGCACAAAATAGTGTCCTTGCTCATACTGTTGCTTATCTTGTCCTAAGTTTTCCACTAGTTAGTTTGATTTGTGGGATTATTCCATTGCTTTTTACTATCAAATGGGCAACTGCAATAGCAGTTTTTCCAATTATAGAAGTTTCTTTATTCTTTTTAGTTCTTTATACTCTTGCTTATTTACAATCATGAAACCCATTGAAGTTGGATTTGATGGAACTTTGCATATGAAAGTAGGCAGTAATATTCCATTTTATAGATTGGCTCGTTCTATTGACAAAGATAAGGGGCCAGATGTTTGGCATACTTCTTGCAATGACAATATTAATGGCAAGATTACTAATACCCTTATTTGGTGGGGCAAAGAGGACGAGCCTGAGTTATTCTATCGTAATAAAAATGGTAAGCTGTTTACTGTAAATTTTGAGCCTTGGGAGAATAATTCGTGATCGGTTTAAATGTGAGGTCGCCTTGGTCTACCCTTTTAATTAATGGTCAGAAAAGTGTCGAAACCCGCTCCTATCGACTCCCCACAAGACTAGAAGGAGTTGAGTTGGCACTTATTGAAACTCCGGGGAAATTGGCTAAGTTTAAGAGTAGAATTATTGGAACCATAACCTTTAGTCATTGTTTTCAATATCAGAATAAAGGTCACTGGGCTTTTGATTACGAAAGACATTGTGTTCATATTACTAATGAGTATGGTTGGAAAGATGATAAGCCTAAGTTTGGATGGGTTGTAAAATCTGTCAATAAATTTGAAAATCCAGTTGACCCTCCAGCTAAACGTGGTATAATTTATGCTAAAGACTGCCTTTTGGAGAAATTTACATGAGATGGGTTTTTGTTGTTGTTAAAGATAATTCCGTTGAAAAAACAAAAGTCTTTGATGACTATTTTGAGGGAGAGCTTCATACTAATGAATTTTTGAGACTAGCTTGTGGAGTTGAAGAAGATTTTCCAGAATATCGCAAGGGAGTTTCTTATAAGAGTCAAGATGGACTAAGCGTAGGATATTACAAGGATAATTGCTAATTTTTTAAGATGGTTGTTGACACTACCAAGAACGGTATGGTATAATGAAATTTGTGAGATAGATTTACCAACCTTTAACTATTGGAGTTAATTATGACACCGTTTAAGATCAGTATCCTTATTGCAGCATTTCTAAGTTTCGCTTTAAGTACGGGATTATGGTTTAGTGGAGTAGAAAATGCAAAAGACTGTGGTTTGTTCGTAGGATTATGGGTTCCTAGTTTCTTATCTCTTGGCAATCTGCTACTAAAAAACAGTAAAGGAGATTAACATGGAAATGTACATATTTTTTGCTGGTATGATTATGATGTTGATTGTTAGTTCTGGTCTGGCTATTAGTGTTTTGTTCTTAGGAGATGTTAATCCAGATTCCAGAAATAATCGAAAAGTTAATTATACGTTGTCTGAGCTTAAAGACAATAATGTTCTGAAGAAATTAGTTAGCGAAGTTAAAAACTATAAAGTTAAGATTGATGAACAATCATAAAGGTGCAGTATGGTTATTATGATAATTATTCCCGCTTTCATTAGCTTGCTATTAAGTTTAGGGCTAATATTTAGCGGGATACCAAATGCAGAATTCTATAGTTTATATGTGGGCCTTTGGGTTCCAAGTATTTTATGCTATGGTATTTTGTTGTGTGTTGCAGGAAAGAAATAATTCTTAATGGGCCTTGTTGACAAATGCCGATACTGTAGTATACTAGGGTATCCCTTGGAGAAAGTTTATGAGACTAACAGTTCAACAAAAAGTTCAAGATTTGCTTGATAAGTATTTCATTGGTCAGAACAATCATGAACTATCTATCAAACAAGATAATCTAAACAAATTCTTGTCAGAATACAACAAGATTATTATTACTCGTACCGTAGAAGTTTGTGGCCTACATTAATAAATTGGAGAAAAACATGACAATTCAACAGCTTCGTAATAGTGGATATAAGGTTAGGGTTCTTCATAATCGTCTTTACAATGGCTATTATAAGTGGCAAGTAGGCAGTAAGCCTAGTGGTGAACAGGGTTATGGGCCTATTGATCCAGATACTAAAGGTGGGTCAACCCAAATTATAATTGATGGCCCGTCTGGCGACCATTATGATGGACTTGCTATTTGCAGCAAGAAAGAAAACTACAATAAGAAACTGGGCGTTAGAATTGCTCTTGGACGATGCAATATTGACAAAACCTTTTATGTTAGAGCAGAGGCAACAAATGAGTAATGAAGAAAAGATGGAAGAGATTAGGCTGCTATGCTTGGGTATTATGCAAGTTTGGAGCCAAAAATCTACTTATAATGATCCTTATGAGGATGGACGAATTGTGGGCCGCTCAACACTAGCAGAAACTATTCTGGAGATTATTAATCATGGCTAAGAGTTTTGAAGATT
>Ga0209189_1002291_pt1 | contig 13490 bp, 9 predicted proteins | sample C_130820_EF_Meta_FD_187308 | JGI IMG/M metagenome (GOLD analysis project Ga0209189, IMG submission 187308) | Freshwater microbial communities from Lake Croche, Canada to study carbon cycling - C_130820_EF_MetaG (SPAdes) (version 3) | ecosystem: Environmental > Aquatic > Freshwater > Lake | place... | reverse complement strand
GCAGCTGATTATCTTGGATGAACCTTTTTCGGGCTTCGACCCAATTAATGCCGATTTAATTAAAAATGAAATTCTGGAGCTAAAAGAAAAAGGATCTACGATAATTTTCTCAACTCATCGAATGGAATCGGTTGAGGAACTATGCGACCATATTGCCCTCATTAATAAGTCAGAAAAAGTACTTGACGGTCCAAAATCTGAAATCAAAGAGCGTTTCAAAACTAATACTTACAATATCAAGTATTCGGGCGATTTATTGACTACTTCCCCTGACTTTGAGATTATAAATACAGAACAAATCGAAGATAATTTTTCGAGTTCAACTATTAAATTAAATGATGGAACACCTGTTAATCAACTAATTAGACAAATCATTGACCAAGTAGAACTTCGTTCGTTTGGTGAAAATATCCCGACGATGAATGACATTTTCAAAATGGTAGTCAACGAAAGTATTGATTAATTGTAGGACAAATTTAATCTGAAGGGATACAAACCCTAAAAATAAAAAACTAAACGCATGAAAAACATACTACTTATACTACGCAGAGAATATTTGGTCAGAATCAAGAAAAAATCTTTTTGGGTGATGACGCTCTTGATGCCGATACTCGTTTCGGGATTTTATGCCGTGTTATTTTGGGGCGTTTTCAACTCTGGCGAGGTTCAGCGAGTATCAATAATTGATGAAAGCGGCTCATTTACGCAAAAATTTAAAGATTCAGAAAAAGTTAAGTTTGAATACTTAAATCTGCCTCTTGATTCCGCCCTTAATCGCCTTAATCAAAAACGCACGGATATTGTAGCGATGATTCCTAAAGATATTTTCGAAGATCCAAGTGGTTTGAAAATCTATACTGGAAAAGGCGTAGGTTTTGAGATTCAAGGAAAAATCGAACGTATAATTCAGAACGAAATTCGTAATGTAAAACTATCAAGGGCGGGTATTGACCAAAAGATTTTGGAAGATGCCGACGTTGATGTTTCATCGAAAGTGGTGGTTGTGAGCAAAGAAGGTGAGCAAAAGGAACAAAATACGCTCGCTTCTACGGTTTTAGGATTTATTGCCGTAATTCTAATGTTCTCGACCGTAATTGGCTTCGGAATGCAAGTAATGCGTGGTGTAATTGAAGAGAAAACCAACCGTATCATCGAAGTAATTATCTCGTCGGTTAAGCCATTTGAGTTAATGATGGGAAAAATCTTGGGCGTTGGTTTGGTTGGTCTTACGCAATTTACACTTTGGATAACGCTCACTTTTGTTCTGACAACGGTTAGTTCTTCGATATTGCCTTCTCAGCAAATTGCAAAGGCAGCTCAAGAACAAATGTCGGAAATGCCACAAAAAGATAAAGATAAAATTGCGAAGAAAATGGAGCAAACACCGTCAGATGCAAGCAAAGTAATGGCCTTTATTCAAAGTGCCAAAAACCTAAACATTCCTCTTATTATTGGTTGCTTTTTGTTTTATTTCATATTTGGCTATTTGTTTTATGCCTCGGTTTATGGAGCTATCGGCTCGGCGGTCGATAACGAAACCGATACACAGCAATTTATGTTCCCAATTATGCTACCGCTACTCGCAGGCTACTTAATTGGACTAATGACCGCAGGTCAAACCGATAATAAACTACTTTTCTGGGCGTCAATCATTCCGTTTACCTCGCCGATTACGATGATGTCACGCTTGCCATTTGGCGTTGAGCCTTGGGAATTGATTTTATCAATGACTTTACTAGTAATCAGTACGTTCGGAATGGTGTGGATTGCCGCCAAAATTTATCGTGTAGGCATCTTGATGTACGGTAAAAAGCCAACTTTCAAGGAAATTGGAAAATGGTTATTTTATAAGGGATAATTTTCTCTTAAACAAATTGTGGCACACCTTCAAGGTGTGCCACAATTGTTTTCAACCAAACCAAAATCATATTTTAAATTTAATATAATTCTGTGTTAAATCTGTATCATTCTAAAACTAAGTCAATTTTTTAATGAAAGTGGATAGTTTAAGATTGAATAAAAACGCCTTTTATTTCGATTTTTGATATTTTCTAAGGCAAACATCACAGATAGAACAAAATATGTTCTACCTTTTTTTTCATATTTTATGATAGTATTCTATTTTGGTATTAATTTCACAATTCTCTCTACTTCTTCATCACAACCAAATCCGATTCCTTTCAAAAAAGATATAGAATTGACACTGCCATATTTTTCAATGATTATTTTCACAATAACTTTTCCTATCATATTTTACTTTTACTGTTTGCTCTAGATATTTAAGGTTTTTGCTAATAAAATTGACTATTTCATTTGTTCCACATTGATATGTTTTTGCACAAAAAAACGTGATAGATTCGAGGGTTTCGAGTCTATCACGTTGCGAGAATTGTATTTATATTCTATCCTAAAATCTACTTTTCATTTATAAGCCTTAGTTTTTTGCACCTTCTGGACGTTGACGTGGGGCTTGCTGACGTGGACCATCTTGAGTTGGTTCTTTCATTTCGTTATGGCAAGAAATACAACCCATTGTTATTGGCTGACGGAAACCTTTCATTTGTGAAAGTAAATCACGATTAAGGCGGTCGTTCATCACAATCATTTCACGGGTACGCAAATGGTTACGACTTTTTTCAGAAGCCCAATTTGTTGTTTCATGGCAAAACTTACATGTTACGCCCAATGCATGTCCCCAATTATTCATAATACTCAATAATTGTTCAACTGACTTTCCTTTCAACGATTTGATGTTTTTGAAAACCGAATCGGCAACCATTGATTCTTTGCCTTTCAATGAATCTTTCAAAAAAGTGAGGTACTTTTCACGGTCAATCATCATTGTATCTTTTACAATAACTTTCGATATCAGCTGAGGAGATTGTTCGGACATCGACATAAATGAACTAACACCGATAAAAAGAAATAAAACTGGTAAAAGGAGTTTCATAGTTTTTGGTTTATTTTTAATTATGAACAGAGGAATGGTTTAAAATAAATAACTTATTCAAATAATGTTTAAAAAAAAATTATAAAAACGTTTCTTAAAAATATTAAGCAATTATTGATTGATCACCGCTGAAAGTTGGTCTAATTCTTCGATTGCCCAAGGTTCGGTTTTACCAGCATGTTGTTCTCTGATTTTCTTAACATCCGATACTTGTACTACCGCTGATTGTCTTCCTTTACCAACTCGCATTGAGGTGCCAACAAATTCGTAACGAATATAGCTCACAATCGAAGCAATCCATTCATCAGAATTATCATTCATGGCAAGCATGACACTAGGGTATGTTTTTCCTTCAATTGGACCTTTCAAGCCATTCATCAAAATTCTAATTGCAATATCTTTATCGGCATTGATATGTTTTGCTCCTCTCAAGGCAGGGGCAGCATTTGTTGGTAGGCCTTTTCCATCTGCTCCGTGACAAGCCGAACAAAGTGATTTATAAATTTCACCACCAGCTAAAATTAATTTCCTATCTGATGGAGTAAATCCTGCGAGTTTTATACCGTAAATTTTGGCATCTTCATTTTTATCAATACTCTTTTTTACGCTCGTAATCATTTGATTATTAGCATTTTGAGTCATAATATCTTGTACAATTTGTTTGGCCAATTCACTTTTATTTGCTCCGAGCGATAGCAAAATTTGAGTTTTTATGTCATAATTTTCATCGTTAATCATCTTGCCAATTGTCGCAATCATGGCTTGGTCGTTTTGTTTCAAAAAGACTTCCGAAATCCAGATTGCCGCTTTTCTAACTTGTAGGTCCTTGTCTTTAAGTGCAGCATAAATTGTTGGTTTATCAATAGCATTTAGTCCTTCTAGTGTCCATAGTGCATGTAATCTACCGAAAGCCGATGTATTGTTTTTTCCCGAAGCCATAGCTTTTAGTGCGGGTACAACAGATTTATCATCCAAAATTATGATTTGCTTCTGAGCATTGTCTCTCCACCAGCCATTTGGATGATTCAAATACGTTAATAATGATTTTGCAGGTACATCCAACATTTTTGGCTGTGGCCCTCTTTTGAAATCATCATGCACCAAACGCCATATTCTACCTCGTTGGTTCACCTTTGCAATGCCGTAATAGTCAATTTTACTTCTTAGAAACGACCCTTTTGCTGTCCAGTTTGATTCTTGAATAATACCTCTACTCATATCTACAATATACAAGCATCCATCGGGGCCAGTGTAAGTATTATTGGGTCTAAAATAAAAGTCATTACTGGCAATAAATTCTTTTTTGTCATAAGCGTTTTCGAGTTGTGTTTTTCCTTGATTATTAATGACTTTTGCACGGCGAATGATACGAGCAACGGGTTCATTTACGAGATAATCGCCAACTAAATCGGCAGGAAGACGGTCACCTCTAAAGATAGATTGTCCATTGGCGGAAGTAAAGTGATTCAGCGTACTATCAGGATTCAGACGTGCCTTGCCACCTTGTACATCTGGGGTGGAAATTATGGGATAAACTGGACTAAATTTCTCTTCACTGTATGCATCTGAAAACTCCAAAGCTCCATATTTTGGGTTTATTTGAAAACCACTTCCTGCATTTTCGCCACCAGCACGACTAAAAAACAATTTTCCATAATTATCATGTGTGAGTCCCCATTGACCGTTCGAGCCACTTGGCATCGAATCTGCTTTTAGGACACCTTTTGTGTATCTAAAACGAACGGCATCATACGTTTGATAAATAAAATTATCAAGGTTCCAATCCAAACCACTTCTTTGATGTTCTAAATTACCACCTGCTACTTTCCCCAAAATATAAGCTGGTTTTTTAACGTCCGCTACGCCATCTCCGTTAGTATCTTTGTAACTATAAATATCATAAGTATCAGTTTCGTTGACCAAAAGCTCATGATTTACGCACAAAATCATCCGTGGTAAAAGCAAATCTTTGATAAAAACAGTGCTTTTATCCATTTTTCCGTCATTATCGGTATCTTCCAAAAGCATTACTCGGCTTCTCTTTTCTTTTGTTCCTGTTCCGTCAGCATCTTGCGTATAAGTTTCCATTTGGGCGATATACATTCGAGCGTTACCGTCCCAAGCGATGGCAACGGGTTCGGCAATCATAGGTTCACTTGCTACAAGCTCCATGTGATAACCTTCAGGTAAACGAAATGCCAAACGACTTTGTTCGGGTGTGAGTGGCTGAGGAGTTGTTGAATGAAGACTATCTGAAAAAGAATAAAACCTTGACTCTTTATTTTCATTTAAAGAAAAATAGGTATTTGAAGAATAAAATATTGTAGATAAAGCTAAAAGAACAAACAAGAAATTAAAGTTTTTCATAAAAAAAGTATTGTTAGGCGTTTTATAAGGATTGTATACTTTCTACAAAAACCAATCTCAAAATTTAAATTATTGAGAGATTGATAAAATTTGAAGCTTTCCAAAACAAATATAAAGCTAAATACTTTAAAATTTATCTCGTGATTAAAAACATTTCTTAAAAACAACGAAACATATTTTTCAGATTAAATACATACTTATATAAATGAAGTTTATTCAGATATTTCTGTAGGTTTTATTCAATTTTTCTTCAAAAAAGCATGTTTTTTATGGCAAAATATTTGTAGTTAAAATAAATAATTATACTGTTAAAATGCAGGATTCCCCTCTCGGTTTCCGTTTGTTTTGTTATAAGTAATTGCATTATTTCTTTTGTTTTTTCGTTATTCTGTATATTTTTACTTTAATAATTTTGTGTAGAATAAGTAAAGTACACGAGAATTCTTTTTGCTCTTCTATTCAAAACGCGATATAAAACATAATAATTTTTTTAGAAAAGAATGTTTAACTTTTTAAACTATCAGATTTTTTAAATCTATCATACATGAAATATTTTCTTACTTTCTTTTGCTTAATAATATTATTGGGATGTAAAAAAGATGTTGTTCCGCAAATTGAACCCAGGAAGGAAGTTGGAATACTCTATTATACCGAAATTGTTGATACAAAAACCAAAGATATTTCATTTTTTGAGCGAAAAGTATTTTCTACTAACCAAGGCGTATTTGCAAGCAATATGTTTGATGGGGCAAGAATAAACGGTTTTAGTTCTCTGAATGACTCCACCTTTTTAATTAATTGTTTTCCAGAGAATGAGCCAATAAATAGTAGTCCTTGGTATTCCTTTAAAATTTGGAGTAAAACACCCAAAAAAGTTTTTTTGGTATTTAATTATGGAGATTATCAACATAGGTATGCGGCTAAATTAAGTAAAAATGGGTCAGATTGGATAGACATTGATACAAAAAATAGGGGAACTTTTGAAAAGAAAGAAAAGATAACATTAAATATTAACTCCGATACTATCTGGGTTTCTGCTCAAGAGTTGTACACAGGCAAAGAACTTGACACTTGGTTGTCATTTTTGCAAGAGCGTAATTCTAATTCTAATTTGATTAAAACTGGAATAGCCGGAAAAAGCAAATTGGGAAGAGAAATTAAATTTTTTGAAATTTGTGAAGGTATAAATAAAGATTTAGTCGTTCTTTTAAGCAGACAACATCCTCCTGAAGTAACTGGGCAATTTGCTTTAACGGCGTTTGTGGAAGGGATTCTTACTCCATCAGTCGTTCAAACCAGTTTTTTGAAAAAATATAATGTGTTGGTATTGCCGATTCTCAACCCTGACGGTGTGGCATTAGGTCAATGGCGACATAATGCTGGGGGTATTGACTTAAATAGGGATTGGGCTTTGTATAACCAGCCCGAAACAAAAGTTGTATCTGACTTTATAAAAGATTACGCCAAAACCACAAATAATAGAGTCGTTTTGGGTTTAGATTTCCATTCCACTTTCAATGATGTTTATTATACCAATCTTTCAGATTCAATTTCGGTTTTACCTAAATTTACAAATACTTGGTTAAAGAGTATTCAAGATAATTTTTCTGGATATAAACCTGAAATTTCTCCTTCAATTCTTGGTCAGCCAGTTTCAAAAAACTGGTTTTTTGTAAATTTTAATGCTGTTGGAATTACTTACGAAATTGGAGATAACACTCCAAGAAAATTAATAGATGAAAAAGGAAAGTTTGCAGCCCTCAAAATGATGGAGATTTTGCCTAAATGAAAAACCTTTTGAATCGAAGCTTTAATATTTTTATTGCTACATTCAAGTCACAAATGCAACTTTTGTCTTTTAAAATAGACTTTTCCATCTTCTAAAATTATATGTAATTTTAAATCAGTAAAGCACATGAGATTTTTTTTTATACTTCTATTTTTTATACAATTGTCAGTTTTTGGTCAAAACTTAACCAAGCTTGAAATAAATGAAATTGAAAAAGCCGAGATTAAAGGTTCGCTTTTGACGTTCAGAGAATTTCTAAAAATGCCCAATGATGGTAATTATCCGCAACAAATTGTTTCCAATCTAAAATGGTGTGAAAAAACATTTCAAAGTTTAGGGTTTAAGACCACGGAAATAGTATCTTCAAAAATACCACATTTATATGCCGAATATATTACCGACCCCAAAAAACCAAATGTGTTGTTTTACTTACAAATAGACGGTCAGCCAGTAGATAAGGCTGCTTGGAGTCAAAATAGTCCTTTCGAACCAGTGATTAAAAATCAAAAAGGAGATGAAATTTCGTGGCAAGAGATTGAAAAAAAGATAGACCCTGAATGGAAAATTTTTGCACGGTCGTCTTCCGACTCAAAAGGACCTGCGATGTGTTTTATTTCTGCGTTTAACGCTTTAAGAAAAAGAAATATAATTCCGGAGTATAATATAAAAGTGATTATGGATTTTCAGGAGGAGTTAAGTTCACCAACTATCGCAGATTTAGTAAAGAACAATCGTGCACTTTTGGCGGCTGACCGTTTGGTTATCATGGATGGAACAAGACATATATCAGATATTCCAACAATAATGTTTGGAGCCAGAGGTATTGCAACCCTAACGCTTACAGTATTTGGTGCCAAAGAAAATCTACATAGCGGACAATATGGTAACTATGCTCCAAATCCAGCGTTAAAATTGGCAAAGCTTTTAGCAGGTATGAAAGACGATGAGGGTAGAGTAACGATTCCTGGTTATTATGATGGGGTAAACATATCAGAAGCTGACAAAAAATCTTTTGCAGAAATACCAGAAAATATGGCGGAAATAAATACTGAAATTGGAATAGCAGAAGCAGAAAAAGTGGGTGTAAGTTATCAGGAATCAATGCAGTATCCAAGCTTAAATATCCGTGGTATGCGAGCATCAAATATAGGAAAAGAGGTAACTACCACGATTCCAAATATGGCAATTGCTGAGTTAGATTTACGATTAGTACCCGAAACCCCTGGTTCGAGGCAGATAGGTTTAATAAAAAATTATTTGATACAACATGGCGTAACATTGATTGATAGTTTACCCACAGACCAGCAACGAGCAAAATACAAAACCTTGGCCACACTAAAACAAAAAGAAGGCTCATTACCATTTAGGACTCCGATGGATTCAGAAATCGGACTTTGGTTAGGAAAAGCAATGGAAAGATCTGTGGGCAAATTTTTAAAAATACGTGCCACGGGAGGTTCACAACCAATGGCTTCATTTATTGAAACCTTAAATGTACCAGCGGTTTCTTTGAGAATTCCTAATCCTTATAATAATATACATGCACCAAATGAAAACATCAAAATTAAAAACTACGAGGAAGGTATAAAAATGTGCATCGCTCTCTTAACAGAGAAAACGGATTAGAAATACCTACAATCAATTTAGTAATTTTAGATTTTAACCGACAAATCTCATCAACCAAGCCGAAATAATACCGGCATAAGTACCTATAACATGGCTCAAAACTGCCAATAAAACCCCTACAGGAGCTAAAGAAGGATGAAAAGCTGCTGCCACTGCTGGTGCAGTGGCTACACCACCGATGTTTGCTTGGCTGCCTACTGCCACAAAAAAGAAAGGTGCTTTTATGATTTTGGCGGCGAAAAACATTGAAATAATGTGTATCAGCATCCATATTACAGCTACAGCCAGTAATCCTACCTTTGCACCGATATTGAATAAATTTAAACGCATACCAATAGTCATAATTAAAAAATAGATAAATAAAGTTGCAAAATCTGTGCTTCCCAACTTTTCCATTTTTCTAACTTTGGTAAACGATAAAAGTATGCCAATACTTGTCGATATTAGTATCAGCCATAAGAATTGGGATGAAAAAGGCTCTAAACCATGTGAAATGAGCCAATCACGGTGTGGTAAAAATAATTTTGAAATAAAACTACTACAAGCATGAGCTAAAGCGGTGCCACCAAAGCCTATTCCTAAAATAAATGATAAGTCCTTTAAGTCAGCAGGTTTATCTTTTGTTTCTTTGTATTTCAATATATTTTTTTTGACATCCTCTATCAAAGTTGCGTCAGCACCGAGCCACGTATCAATTTTGTGAGTAATACCTGCTCCATAAAACAAGAGAGCTGTCCATAAATTAGACACCAAAGCATCTAAAACCAAAATTATCACAAAAAGCTCTTCTGAGCAACCATAAATCTCTTTCAATGCCAATTGGCTGCTACTTCCACCTATCCATGAACCTGTGATGGTGACTAGGCCTTTCCAATATTCGGCATCATGAGCTGCGATTTTAAAACTGTTTGAAAACAACGATACTACACTTAATGCAATGGGGCCGCCAATTATTATTCCGAAAGAACCCGTAAAAAAGATGATTAGAGCTTTATTTCCTAATCCAAAAATTGCTTTTAGGTTTGCAGTAGATAATAATAAAATTAATGATGCCGGAAGTAAATATTTAGTAGCAAAACTATATAAACCAGAAGTTTCGCCATTGATAATATGATAACTATTTAGAAAACCTGGAATCAAATAACAAAACAATAAGGGCGGAACAATACCATATAATTTTTTCCAAAAAACATTGGCGGAATCTGAGCTAAAAAATAGCCCAGTTAATATTATTAAAAAAAGACCAGCAATAATAGCATCATTTTCGATTTGGAAATAATTCATAGACTTGGCGTAATTGGTTTAAGAAAAAGAACGTGTTTGAATTTACAAATCTAAATTCTAAACATAAACCAAAGTGCGACTTTAGAATTTACCATTTTGTCTCCATCATGGGCTACATTTGGGACAGTTTCGATTTGGTGGATTTTCTTTTTATTCGAATAAAGTTGAAGATATTCATAAAAAAACTGTCCCCTTTCTAATCTAAATCTTCCTTGAAGGTTTCCTCCACAAGATTTATCTAAACTACTATCATTCATATTTACGTCTTTTTCTCCAAGAATAAAAGCAATATCCCTGTTCAAAAATTGTTGTTTGATTGTTTCAACTCCAATCTTTGCAGCATAAGGGTTTAGCTTTTCCATACCTCTTGGGTAATCATTGAAACTACTACAACCGGTTGTATCTGGTTTGACAAAATTTAAGCCCATTTCAGTTTTAACAGGTCTACGGTCATCTAAATACATATAACTTGATGGATTCATGACAATAAAATTAAAGTTATACTTGGTCAATATATTCGGCATAGGTGTCATTCCCACATAGCGTGACACAAACTGCCCACCCGCCGAATGGCCAACTATCGTGATTTTTTTCAGTTTCGGAAAAAGCTTTTTATTACAAGCTCTAGCAATCATAGAATCTATTAAACTAAAACTGCTGAATGATTCTTCCATTTTACGGTTTTTACTCGATACCGATTCATCACCTACACGCCAATTATTATTTGTCCAAAAAAGATGGTTATTATCATGTTTATGGTCTTCTAAATCTTTCTCTGAATTAAATTGTGGCGAAATAAATAAAGTTTCATCATTTTTATTCGCAGCATTAACGGCTTTTTCTCCCCATTCATAATAGTCCAATCCGTTTCTTCTTGCACCATGAATGTAAATTACTAAATGCTTAATTTTTTTATTTTGCTCCGCAATTGGGTGGTTGCTGGCATATCGAAAAGAATATATTTGTTTGTTTTTATTAAAAGAAAATACACTTGGACATGCCCTTTCGATTGCCGCTGGTTTTTCATCTTGGGCATTTCCGAAAATAGGAATAAAAATACTGAGAAGCAGAATTTGAAGAAGTGATTTCATGTTTTAGGGTTTCTAAACAAAACCCCCCAAGCGTTTTTAATAACTTGGAGGGTTTTGATGGTTCATTTTTCGTTAGATTGTAATTTAAACAAGCGATTTACTATTTGTTTACTTCAGTAAAACTATAAATTCCAGCATCTTTAGGAGCATTTTCATTTGCACTTAGTTCTGATTGTGCCACAATAAAGCGTTGCGGATATTGAGAAGCCGTTGAAGAATTAAACGGAGGTAAAACAGCAATATCTTTTTCTTTAGTACCTAATCTTCTCAGGTCATCAAATCCTAATAAGCCGGTAAAACCAGATACATATCTTTCCTCGATGATTTCACGAAGTAAAGCTCTTTCAGTAACGATTCCGTCCTTATTCTCTATTCCATCTTTTTCAAAGTCGGCTAAAACATAGGCGTCATACTTTAGAGCATCAGTTGCATTCAATTTTAAAAATGCTTTACCACCTGCCAAATAGGCTCTTAGTTTGTTCAATTGAGAAATCCCGTCAGCTGTTTTTCCAGTTCTAACTGCCGTTTCGGCTAAAATTAATAAGTTTTCTTCATAACCAACCAAGGTCATAGGCGTGTTAATTGCCGCAATGCCCTTATTGTTGGTAGCAGAAGCACCATCAAATCTATAATAAGCTAAACGAGCATTTTCTTGGGTTTTTGCATTGTTTCTTTTAGTTCCCAATAAAACATCAAGATATGAACCTGTAAAACCCCAATATCCTCCACGTTGATTAATCATTTTAAAATTAAGATTTTGACTTCCATTACCAATAGCTGGTGGAGTAAAGACCAAGGCGTCTGTCGGAGCCAACACACCCAACAAGGCTTCTTGATATGCTTTATCGTATTCACGAGTATAAACATACAAACGTGCTTTTAAAGTACGAGCTACTTTGATCCATTTTAGTGTATTTCCTGCAAACAACAAATCTTCCGGAATGGCCGTATTTGGAGCTAAATTAAGGTCTGCTATCGCTTCATCAAGCAAAGTTTGTAATTGTGAAAAAACAAATTTTTGACTTTCAAATTTAGGGTCAGCAACTTCGTCTTTCGATATTTCTGTGAAAGGAATATCTCCAAACAAACTTGCAATTGTACCTAAAGTATTTGCTTCCAAAACCTTCGTGATACCTGAATACTGCTTTGCTTTTGGGCTTGAGGCGGTATGTTGTCTTAAAAGTCGAGCTTGCTTAACCACACCCTGAAATGCATTTTGCCAAATTCCATTCGTTTCTTCAGCAGAAATATTATACTCAGCTAAACTTTTATATAATAAAATTAATCCTTTGGTTTGACCACTCCACATACCACCTATACGAGTTTCATGTCCTGCTTGCACTGAAACATTGGCAAGTTCAATTCCTTTTAATAATAAAACACCTGCTTCAAAGGAATCTGAGGAAATTTCATTAGGATTATCGTTGATTCCTTCCACTAATTTTTCACACCCTACGCTAAGAATTAACATTAGCGAGAGGGCTAAATATTTTATATTTTTCATTTTTTCAGATTAAGATATTAAAAATTAAATTTCGCAGAAAAGACCCACGAACGTGTGCTTGGATTAGTAAAATATTCTATACCAAATCCATTATCAACACCAGATTGATTTACTTCTGGGTCAATTCCTTTTACTTTTGTCCAAATAAAAAGATTTCTTCCAGAAATTGACAAATCTACCGAGGTAAATTTAGTTGCTTTTCTAAACTTCTCACCTCCGAAGTTATAGCCCATCGACACTTCACGAAGACGAGTCCAACTTCCATCTGTTATTGAGAATTCATTAATAGCTGAACCACCTAAACCACCACCTAAAGTGTTATACCAGTTTTCATCCAACAAAACATCACCAGCACCGTAATTGAAAATATTTCCTCTAACTGTTGTACCGGCTGTGAAAACTTTTCCCGAAGAGTTTTTAATATCCTTTGTCAATGTTACTTCATTGCCTGTATCATCATAAGTTCCGAATGCATTTAATACAAAGCGAGTTCTTTCCGCAAAATCTCCACCTTGAAATCTCTCAAACAAAACGTTGAAATTAAGTTTCTTATAATATCCTTTAAGGCCTAAACCACCTCTCCAATCTGGATTTGGATTACCTATAATACCTTGTTGAGGGGCAAGTTTAGGAAATCCATTTGCGTCTAATAACAATGTTCCGTCTTCATTTCTTGCTGCTTTACTTGAGAAAAGTATACCTAAAGGCTGACCAACGATGGCATTGGAGGTAATTGATTGGTCGGTTAGAGCAACTCTAGCTACTCCTGCCAAGTCTAAGACTTTATTTTTGTTATTGTTCCAGTTTCCATACAATTCTAAACCATAAGAAGCTTGTGATATAATCTTATACCCTAAGTCTAGCTCGATTCCTCTGTTT
>Ga0209189_1002290_pt1 | contig 13506 bp, 7 predicted proteins | sample C_130820_EF_Meta_FD_187308 | JGI IMG/M metagenome (GOLD analysis project Ga0209189, IMG submission 187308) | Freshwater microbial communities from Lake Croche, Canada to study carbon cycling - C_130820_EF_MetaG (SPAdes) (version 3) | ecosystem: Environmental > Aquatic > Freshwater > Lake | place... | reverse complement strand
ACTACTTTCAACTTCGATTTTATACTAAAAGCCTTTGATTCTGGTACTACTTCTACTTCAGAATCAAAACCATTTGCAATCGGTTTGAAAGGCGTTAAACTCAAAAACACCCACATCACCTATAAAGATGCTATTTTAGGAACCGATGCCGATGCAAATTTTGGTTTTCTGGAAACAACTTTTGATAAATTTAACCTCGCAAAATCGCAATATCATCTCGCTACTATTAACGGAAACAAAGGTTCGGTTATTCTGAATTTATACAAACCTTTAGAAAAAAAAGGGAATTTGGTATTGTCACCAAAATTGCCAGCAGATACGCTGGATGTCAATTTCAAAAAACTGAATCTAAATAACATCAGTTGGCTGTTTGAAAGCAGCGAAGACGGTATTAAAAGCGGTGGTAAAGTAGACAAACTGGTAGCTGAAGGAGAGAAAATCAATTTAGATAATCAGCAGATTATTTTGCCTAAAATATCGCTGAAAAACGCCACAGCTTTTGTTGAAATGACGAAAATGGAAGCAAAAAAAATCAAAAACAAGCCGAAAGATACGATTCAAAGCAAATCTTGGCAATTACAAATAGGCGAAATTGAAGTAAAAAACACTAATCTCAACTATGATGACAATAACAGCATTGCTCAAACTAAAGGCTTAGACCCCGCCCATATTGGCATCACATCTTTGAGTTTCAAACTCAATAAATTTGTCTTTACTCCAAAGCAAATCTCAGGATTATTACAAAATATTACTTTCGTAGAAAAAAGCGGTTTGGATATAAAAAACATCCATTCAGATTTTATTTATACTGATAAGACATTGATTTTGAGCAAGTTACTAATCAAAACGCCAAATACTTTACTACAAGATGGTCTGGTGATGCAATATAATTCGGTGGAAGATTTCAATAATAACTTAGGTAATGTTGGCATAAAACTCAATCTAAAAAAGAGCCAATTGGCAGTAAAAGATTTATTTATTTTAGTGCCATCGTTAGTTGAAAACCCAACTTTTAAAGGTAAAACTAATGAAATTATCAAGGCAGACGGCGTTATTAGCGGCCGGGTAAATAATCTTGTTGTATCGAAATTGACTGTTGACGGATTTGGAGAAACGCATTTGCAAGTAAAAGGAAGAATCGTGGGTTTGCCCAATACAGATAAAATAGTGCTTGATATGGAATTGGGGGCTTTGAGCATGACCAAAGCTGATATTCTAGGTATGGCAGGCGATAGTATGATTACTAAAAGTATCGAGTTGCCACAATTTGTGAATTTTGAAGGAAAAATAAAAGGCAGTTTGCAAAATCTTATTCTTGATGCTTCGCTTGATTCTGATTTGGGTGCGGCGGCTTTCAAAGGTACTTTAAAAAATATAACCGCTGATAAAAATCAAATTTATGACGGAAGAATTACATTACAGGAATTTGACTTAGGAAAACTCACCAAGCAACCCGAAAATGTAAGTAAACTCACGCTTGATGCAAAAATCGAAGGCACTGGGTTCGATCCAAAAACAATGAATATTATAGTTGATGGTGTTGCACAAAAAGCATCAGTAAAAGGATATGAATATAATAATTTAACTCTAACAGGCACAATAAAAGATAAAATAGCTAATTTCAATGCGTCGCTTAATGATAAAAATGCCAAAGTAGTGATTAGTACAAAAGTCAATTTGGAGGAAGATTATCCTGCAATCAAAGCAAAAATAAATATTGGCGAACTTGACTTCAATAAACTCAAACTTTATGCTGGAAGTTTAAGTCTGAAAGGTGATATTGAAATGAATATGATTTCGACAAATCCCGAAAATCCACTTGGAAAAATCCTGATAAACAACGCTATTGTGTATAAAGATGGCAAAATAATTTCACTAGATAACATTGATTTGGATATTCGTAATGCCAATAATAGGCGAGATATAAGCCTTAAATCACCGTTTTTGAATGCCCAAATCGATGGAAAATTTATTTATACTCAACTGCCCGATATTCTGCTGACCGAAGTCAATAAATATTTTACTTTGCCCGATATTGCCTATAAACCTATCACGAATAATTACGATGTAAACATAAATGCAAAACTCAATAATCATCCAATTATCAAAAGTTTTGTTGCGGGTATTACGAAGTTAGATACTATCAGTTTCGATGCTCAAATCAATAATCAACGAGATACCACGTTGCAAGCTAATATATTTATTCCGCATATGGAATACGATACTTCGAGTATTAACAATGGCAGATTTAAGATTTTCGGAGTAAATAATCGTGCTGAATACGAAGGGAATGTTGCCCAAGTTCTATACAGTGATTATCGATTCCAACGCATTTTTATAGGAGGCGATGTTGAAAAAAATGTTTTAGACTTACGCCTAATTGCTAAAGATTCACTCAATGAAAATCGATACGGTTTGGCAGTAAATCTGCGTTCGATTGACAGAAAATTGAGATTAAACCTTACTAAAAAAGGCATATTAATTGACTACCGAGCATGGGAGGCAGATTCAACGGGGTTTATTGAATTTAGCTCAGCTGGTATTAACGTACATAATTTTCAGCTTCGACAAGACAAACAAAGATTAACAATTAATAGTCAGAATACAGCACCTAATTCACCGCTCAATATTCAGATTGAAAGCCTCGACATCAAACCATTTGTTACGCTCGCTACACAAGATTCCACATTAGCAGGCGGTACACTCAATGGTTTATTCAAGCTAAGCAATTTTATGAATAAACCCGAATTTACGGGCGATTTATCTATCAATAATTTTATTCTCACTCAAATCCCAATTGGAAATTTGAAAGTAAATGCCGCAAATGAAACATCCGATAGAATTAATGTTTTAGCAAGTATTTTAGGAAATAATAATGATATAAATATTAATGGAAAGTACCTTTTAAAACAAAACAAACCACTTGACTTTATAATTGACATTCATAAAATTGGGGCAAAAACCGTAGAAGCATTTAGTTTAGGACAGCTAAAAAATACTCGTGGAAGTTTGAGTGGATTGCTCAATTTAAAAGGTGAACCGAGTAAACCACTACTTGATGGAACTATTAAATTTGATACGATTTCGTTTAGTTTGGCTCAGTTGGGGGCAATTTATCGTATTCAAAATCAGTCAATGACTTTCAAAAACAGCGTTATTTCAATCAATAAATTTGTCGTTACAGATACATTGGGGCAAAACATGAACATCAATGGAAGTCTTTCACTACAAAACATTCCAAACTTTAATTATAAACTTAACATTGATACAAAAAACTTTATGGTGCTAAATGGCAGCCGTAAAGACAATGATTTTTTCTACGGAAAAGGCTTCGTTGATGCCAATCTCAATATTCAGGGAGTTGGTACAAAACCAGCTATTGAAGGCAATGTGAAAGTGAAAGAAGGTAGTGATATTACGGTCTTACTCCCCGACCGAGAAATCGACAAAGCCGAAACTGATGGCATCGTTGAGTTTGTTAATCTAAAAAATTCAGACGACGAAAATAGTGCAAAAATAGATTCAAGTGAAATAGCAACAAACTTTGATTTTGTGGAAGAAGTTTCATTAAATGTTGAGGTCGATGATAAATCTAAACTAACAATTGTGGTTGACGAACTCAACGGTGACAATATCAAAGTTAAAGGAAACGCCCAACTCAATACAGGTATTACGCCGAGTGGACAGACTTATGTATTAGGGCTTTATGAACTTACTTCGGGTAGTTATGATTTATCGTTTCAGTTTTTAAAGAAAGAATTTACCATCAAAAAGGGCAGCACACTTCTTTGGACAGGCGACCCCATGCAGGCACAAGTGGATATAACTGCGGTTTATAAAATAGAAGCCGAAGTGCCAAAGGCTGTTGTGACTGATAAATTAACAAGTAAAACGAAAGTTCCGCTTGAAGTACAACTAAAAATGAGTGGCAATTTATCCAGTCCAATGATTGATTTTAAGGTGGTGGTTGCCGAAGACGCTCCTACCGACTTAGCCAACGAAATAGAAAAAGACGGCTATCTTAAAACCCTTGAACAAAATCCCATTGAGATGAATAAGCAGGTTTTCGCTTTATTGGTATTGAATAAATTCTTGGGCGAACAGTCAAGCAACTTTTTCTCTGGTATTAACCCCGAAGCAATTGCACGCCAAAGTGTTAGTAAATTACTCTCAGACCAACTCAATTTATTGGCTGGAGATTTGATTAAAGGCATCAAACTTGATTTCAACCTCAACTCAACTTCGATGAATACCGAAGCAGGAAACAAAGCCCGCACTGACTTAAACGTAGGTTTGAGCAAAGCTTTCTTGAATGATCGTTTGAAAATTGCCGTTGGCCGTAATTTCCAACTTGAAAATACAGCCTCTGCCGCAACTTCTACCGAAATCGTAGATAATATTTCGCTTAATTATAGCCTAAGTAAAGATGGTCGCTATTTGTTTAGTGCTTATCGCAAAAACCAGTATCAAGCTATTCTCGACGGCTTTGTGGTAGAAACAGGGGTAGCATTTACGCTTACACTCGACTACGAAACGTTCAAAGAATTATTTGAAAAGAAAAAATGAGAAAAGCACATCTGAATCATCCATCAAAGTATTTCAATACTTTCTCCTCTTCGATTATTCATTGTTTGGGAATCGGTATGCTATTGCTTTTTCTAAGCTCATGCTCAATAAATAAATATATCCCACAAGGTGAAAGTTTATATACTGGTGCAAAAATAAAAACCAATACAGATTCGATTTTAAATAAAAAACAAACAAAATCACTACACGAACAACTAAAAACCATTATTAGACCAATACCCAATAGTACAATATTTGGGTTTCCGTATAAAGTTTGGTTCTATTACGTTTTAGGTGAACCCAAGAAAGAAAAAGGTGTGAGAAGCTGGTTTAGAAAAAAATTTGGTGAAACTCCCATTCTGGCTAGCAAAAGAGCGGTAAATATAAATACCGAAATTATCAGTAATTATTTAAATAATGAAGGCTATTTTCGTTCGACGGCTTCGGGAGAATTAATTATTAAAGGCAAAAAGGCCGAAGCGTTTTATGTAGCAAACGTGCGGCCTCGCTATACGATTGGAAAGGTAGAATTTGTAAAAAAAGATAGCACGGCTTTCTCAAAAAGTTTATATCAAACCAAAATCACTTCATTGCTAAAAGTAGATGAACCATACCGATTTGACAATATAAAACTTGAGCGTGAGCGTATCGACAAAGCACTGAAACTCTATGGTTATTACTATTTTCGACCTGATTTTTTGATTATAAAAGCCGATACCAATCAAAGGAGTCTTAAAGTAAACCTTTTTCTCGAACTAAAACCTAATATTACTCAAACATCGCTCAAGCAATATACTATCAAAGATGTTCTGGTTTATGTCGATACGCCGGATAGTACATCACTAAAAGGTGTTCAAATAAGACGAGGTTTACATATTTTTGACCCAAAACGCACATTTCAGCCGAGGGTTTTCAACGATGCCATTGGTTTCCGTAATGGCAGACTTTATAATAGCCAAACTCACAATGCTTCACTTTCGAGATTGATAAATTTACGCAATTTCAAGTTTGTCAAGAATCGTTTCGAGATGGTTAATCGCTCTGACTCAGCACAGATTAATGTCGTTTATGATTTGACTTCGCTCAAAAACAAATCCCTTCAAGCTGAACTAAATGCACTCACACGCTCCAATAACCTTGCGGGCACACAATTGGGAGCCAGTTGGATAAATAGAAATATTTTTAAAGGGGCCGAAATTCTCAAGATTGGTTTTAATACAGGTTTTGACTTTCAATTAACTAATAAAAAGCTTAATAATGCCCCAAATCAATATTATCGCTTGGCCGGGGATGCAGACCTTATATTTCCAAGATTTTTATTGCCTTTTTATAGAATTAAAGCAGGAAGAAATCAAGATTTGCCAAAAACAACTATCAATGTAGGTTACGAGCGTTTAGTACAAAAAGGTGTAGGTTTCAATAATGATAGTAGCACCTACCGCTACAATCAATACACTATTGCCTCTCTACGGAGCTCCTTAAGTTATAGTTTAAGAAAAAACGCAGCCGTTGAATATAATTTTACACCACTTTCCATTAATCTGATTAAACCTAAAAATATAAGTGAAGAATTTCAATTGCTAGTAGATAGAAGTATCAATGCAGGAAATGTCCCAGATTTAGTTAGATATTTAAAGATTTTAGAAACTAGATTAATTTTGGGTGGTCAATATAATATCGTTTATACACCAATACAAGCTCCCAAAAGTCGGCATTATTTTTATCTAAATGCAGGCGTTGATATTGCTGGAAATATTACAGGTTTACTTATAAAAAAACAAGCTGAAGTCTCAAAACAAATCGCAAAGACGGTTTTTGAGCAGTATGTCCGCTTAGATTTAGAGACTCGTTATTATATAGACCTTACACCAAGCATCCGACTGGCCAACAGGGCAATTTTGGGTTATGGTTTACCTTATGGAAATTCTAAGAATTTACCAAATCAAGTGAAACAGTATTTTGTTGGTGGTAGCAATAGTATTAGGGCATTTAGAGCAAGGTCTATTGGCCCGGGTGATTATAATATCATTGGCGATAGCACCTCAATTTTCACGACTGCCTATGGCGATGTAAAACTCGAACTCAATAGTGAGTTACGTATAAAAGTAACTCAAATCATTAATTTAGCTGCCTTTGTTGACGCTGGAAATATTTGGTTGTCAAAACACAACGAAGACTCTGGTTTTCCGAAAAGTAGCACTTTTGGCAAAGATTTTTACAAACAATTGGCCGTTGGGGGCGGTCTTGGTTTACGCCTTGACTTTACTTATGTAAAACTTCGACTTGACCTTGCAACTCCTTTCTGCAAGCCGTGGCTACCCGAAGGCGAACGTTGGGTAATAAATGACATTAAACCCTTTGAGAAAGTATGGAGAAAACAGAATTTGATTCTAAATATTGCAGTTGATTATCCTTTTTAATTACTCAAAAACGAAAAAGGAAGATTTCGTTTGGAGTGAATATCAACCAACGAAACCTTCCTTAAAAAGTCATTCTAAAAGAAATTATTCAGCGTCTTTCCAACGATATTCTACTTTGTCATCCATAAATTCTTCCAATGCTACTGAAGCTGGCTTTGGTTGACGCTCATAGAATCTTGAGATTTCAATTTGCTCACGATTCTCAAAAATTTCTTCTAAATTATCAATATTAGAAGCAAATTCACCCAATTTCTGAGTCAATTCTTCTTTAGTTTTTACAGCCACTTGTCTGGCACGTTGCGATGCAATATATACCGACTCATAAACATTACCTGTTTTTGCGGCTAATTTATCGACGTCTCTTGCAATGATTGAAGGATTTATTGCCATATTTTTGTTTTGTCCCTTACTTTCAAAGGAACTTTATTTTTGATTTAATTATAATCTATATTTACAAAACACTTATTTGTCAATTCAACTTTTACCAGATTTTTCTTCTTTTTTAGTTGCGGCACCCTCTTTCTCTTTTGCAACTCTTGCAGCTTCTTTGGCTTTTAATTCTTTAACCTCCAACTCAAATTTAACGGACTTCTCTAAGCCTTTACCAGCACCTTCATATACTTTTTCGGCTTGCTTGACATATTTACTTTTCGGAAATTTATCAATAAAGTCTTCATAAAATTTCAATGCATCAGAAAAGCGTTCTTTTTGTTTTATTTCAAAACTTACCGAAGCCAAATCATATTGGGATTGCACTTTCAAGAATGATAATTCTTCGATATACTCCGAATCCGGAAAATCTTTCTGAAAATTATCAATTGCTACAACTGCCGCTTTGAAATTTGCAATCGTTACACCACTGGTTTGGTAATAAAGTTTAGCCTTTTCATAAGACTTTTCTTCCAAACGATGTCTCAAATCTTTCAAGTTTTGATTACAGCTTTCTGCGTACTTGCTATCAGAAAACGAATTTATAAAAGTCTGTAAAGCATCAATTGCTGTAAGTGTACTTGACTGATCGAGATTAAAGTTCGGTGAGTCTTTGTACATCGAATTGGCATACATATAAAATGCTTCTTCGGCCATCGGACTATTGGCATAAGTTGCATAAAAGCTCTTGAACAAATAAGCACTCATGCTGTATTGTTTTTGTTGATACTGAGCATAAGCATTATAAAACTGTGCGTTTTCGGCGAGCGAGTCACCTTTCAACAGCGGAATGATTTCTTCAAAAAGTATGCCTGCCTTGTAGTAGTCAGCTTTTTTATAATAATCATTAGCAGCTTTATATTTTTCTTCGGTAGTACCTTTCTTTTGAAGTTTCATAAACTTGCTTGAACAAGCCGAAAAAAACAAAATACTAACTAGCAACAGGGCGATATGAGGTCTTTTTAAAAACATGGGTGCAAATATAATAAAAATGCTACGTTTATATAACGAATTTTGTAGCTTAATTATTTCTGATGATTAAAATAATAGAATTTTTAGTCAGTTGATACGAAAATTAGGTTTAAGCTAAACTATTTATTAGGCTAGTTCTACCGAAACATGCATATTTTTGAGAAAAATATTGCCAAATTGTGTAGCAAAAGCTACATCGCTCGCATCACGCCCGTATGCCATCACTACTCGATTTCCTTTGGGTTCTACTTGGGTGGCATCAAAAGTGAACCATTGATTTTCGAGATAAACCTCAAACCATGCGTGTAAATCCATCGGTTTTAGGTCATACAAATACCCTACCACCATGCGAGCAGGAATGTTTACGGCTCGGCATAATGCGATGCAAAGGTGAGAAAAATCTCGACAAACACCAATACGACTCAAATTAATATCACACGCCGAAGTTGATGAAGAGCTATAACCATATTTGTAAACCACATTACTTCTTACCCACTGACATATTGCATTGACTCTCTCATAGCCCGTTTGAAAATTTCGTATAATTTCGCCAGCCATCGATAAAAACTTATCGGACTCACAATATCTGCTCGGTAACAAATAAATAAGAGTAAAATCGGGTAGTCGCTCAATAGATAAAGTTCTTGCTGCAAAATTTACATCGATTTTATCGGCGGTTTGGACGAGTGCTGAGGATTGAATTTTAAAATTTCCAGTCGGACTGAGTAATCGCTGGCACAGATTGCCATAAATGTCATTATATTCCGAAAATATTGTACTGGGTGATAAAGAAAAATCTTCGTTTAAAATTTTTTGTGCAGCCCCACTTTGCGGGCGAAGCATCAAAATCAAAGGAATATTTTCGGGGCATTCGTAAACAATCAGGCAAGCTACTCTCAACTTCATAGTTTGGCTTTTTTTTATAAAGATAGTGGAATTAATCAGAAGTATAAATCCTTTTGGCTTTTACCTCGAAAATTCATTTTAAAATGTACATTACAGTGCTTTTTTTGGTACAAAATTTTTAGCAGTTTTTAAAATTAAAGTGACAATTCCGTTTAAGTGCTTTTTTTTACAAATTCGTAAAGAATTCTTAGTTTTATTTTAAGCTACTTTTAATACCATTTGATTGCTTCATGTATAAAGACCTGTTCTCTTTGATTTGTGCTTTTCAATATAAATTAAGTTAAACTGCGAAAAATATAAAAATTTTTCGATTACGCTTATACCTAAAAACAACTAAAACTTGCTAATTATAACTTTCCGAAAAACAAATCTGTATAGCATAAAAGAATGTGCTTTTAATATTATTTCGTTTACAAAAAAAATCTTTCTGTTAATTATTTCGACTTTCATCTCGATAAATTGTTTTGCTCAAAATCAATGGACTTGGATGTCAGGATATTTGGTAAGTGATGCAGTCTGGATTTTCCCTCATCCTGCACCCTCCCCAATGAGTGTTCGAGGCACTCCTTGGACTTTGAGCAGCACTGTTAAGCCATCAGTCAGAGAACATCCTAGTGGAGGAATAGCCAACAATAATGAGATTTATGTCTACGGTGGTGTTTCTTTGGAGTCTGAATACTCATCGGATTTTTGGGTTTATGATATTTCTCAACAAAAATGGGCTTTTATTTCTGATTTGGGTTGAGAGCTTATTAATGATGCTTTAATTGGACAAGAAAGCACAAACGCTCACCCAGGCGGAAGAAACAGAATGGCTTCGGCTATTGATAACAATGGCAATTTTTGGATGTTTGGCGGACTTTATAACAATAAAAATACTACTGAAACATTTATACGTTCAGATTTGTGGATGTATAACACCAAAACAAAAAAATTTGCATATCATGGTGAGTACGAGGGTTCGCAAACGAAACCCAGTGAAAGATATAGAGCCAGAGCTTGGTTCGATGATGCAAATAATATGTGGATTTATGGTGGTGCGGTAGACACTCCAAGTGGTTCTCTTTCTTATAATGATTTATGGATGTTTAACACTATCAGTAAAAGTTGGACATTTATAAGTGGCAATAAAAATCAACCTTTCTGTAAAAACTGCACCAATGGATCATATCCATCTATTGCTGGTACTGGTGGCACGCAATATTTCCCACATTCAAGGTCTGACTTTGGTTATTGGAAGGATACTTCGGACAATATTTGGATTTATGGTGGCTATGCCGAATCTCATGGCTCTGATGAATATGGAGACCTTTGGAAGTTTAATCCTACAAATAAAGTATGGACATTAATTTCGGGCAATGATGCCTTAAATCCTCCAAAAACTAATACTAATCCAGGCTCAAGAAATGCTCCTTATTGCTGGGTAGGAAATGACAATAAGTTATATATGACTGGAGGTCTAAGACAATACTCATATTTTTTGAGAGATACATGGCGAATAAACCCTGCAAATGCTGCTTGGGAAGCTGTAAGCATTGATAATTCATTGATTAATCAAGTACCTAATTCGTCAGGACTAAAAATAGAAAACTCTATTAATATCCCTGGTGCCTCTTTAAATACACTTAACCATCTCACGACTGGTTCGCATACTTATTTGTTTAGCGGCTACGGCATGGGCTCAAATAATCTTTTAGGGTTTACGGGTGCGATGTGGAGGTACTCGCTTGATGGTTATAATAGTAATTTACTACCAATAGCTAACGCTGATTCACTAACTTTGTCATACAGAGATTCTGTTGCTTGTAATATAAAAGTCAATGATTTACCCAAAGTAGAATATAATAATGCAACATTTGATATTGATATTAATTTGGCTGGAATCCAAAAAAGTATTATTACTGCAAATGGCACTTTTTCGATTGATAGTACGGGGTTGGTCTGGTTTAAACCAAAAGCTAATTTTGTGGGAACGATTTCGATGAGTTATACTTACCAAAATTCAGCAAAATATGTATCAAATACTGCAAAATTAAAATTAACGATTTACAAATGTGGAACCACAATATTAAATCTTACATCTCCGGCAAACGACCTTTCTGATGGTTCATTTCAATATTATAATAATGAGGTTGTTCAATTAAATAATAAAATAAATCCTACTGGTAGCAATAAGGTTTCGGTTCAAGTAAATTCAGCTAATTTTATAGTAATGCTTCCCGGGCTTTCTATTATACCAAATAGTGGTTCAAAATTTGAAGCCAACATAAATAGCTGCAAATAAAATACAAAAAAATGAAAAAATATTTTTATTCTTGCTTAGTCGCTGGTGTATTTGTGGTAGCGTGTAGTTCTCGCTCAATAGAAATTGACCCCAACATTATCCATATAAATGATAGCAATTTGGAGAAAGCCTTAATTGCTCAAAAAATTGACTCAGATAGCACAATCAATGGCCAAATCAAAAGGTCAGATGCCGAAGATGTTAAAGTTTTGAGCGTACCAAATCTTCAAATCAAGTCATTGAGTGGTATTGAAGGTTTTAAATCACTTACTTATTTAGATTGTTCGTTAAATCAAATTACAAATCTTGAGCTAAGTCAAAATAGCTTTTTAGAGTTGCTCGATTGCTCTTCAAACCTTCTCACAAATATAGATTTGAGCCGAAATCTCAATTTAGCCGCTTTCAATTGTGTTAATAACCAATTGAAAGACCTAACGATTCTGAGCAAACAATTATACGCCCTAAATGCCAGTAATAATTTACTCGTGACGATAACGGTTGATGTTGCAACAAGGCTTTCATTACTCCATTTATCAAATAATCAACTTAAAAATCTTAATTTAGTTAGTAATACAGTAATTCTAGAACTAAAATGTAATAGTAATAAATTGGCTACTATTGATTTAAGTAAAAACGTAAAACTACGTTACTTAGATGTATCGAGTAATACACTTGCTACACTTGATTTATGTAGTAATACTGAAATAATGAAACTTATTTGTTCGTCAAATAATATAGCTAAGATCACGATTCCGAAGAAAATTCAGCCGATTTTTGCAAATAATAATGTTTTGATTGATAGCAAGACGTCTTATTCAACTTGTGATTAAAGTTTAAACTTATCTAAACTTAAAATGGCATTAGAATTGCAGTTATTAACAAATATATAACGTTAAATTATTGATAATTACTTGAATTTCATCCCATTTATGACTTATTTCGCAAAAAAACATTCTGTTTTCGAGCGATGGAAGAAAATATTAAAAATACCCATATTGAAAAAGGCTCGAAAGGTAGCCTTTTTTCTTTTCTAAACGGATTATCATTAAGCACAAAATCGAGCGAATCTGGTATTACCGAAGATTCTAAAATCAACCGTTATGCTGATAGTATTGATCAATCAAATTATCTAAGTCGTGATTTGAGTTGGCTAAAATTCAATGAACGAGTGCTTGACCAAACTCGTCAAAAAGAACTTAATTTATTTGAGAGATTAAAGTTTTTGGCCATTACTGCCTCAAACCTTGACGAGTTCTTCACAGTTCGCTTAGGCAGTCTTTATAATTATCTTGATTTCAACAAAGAACGTATTGACTATTCGGGCTTGCGTGAAATTCCTTTCCGAAAAGCCCTAATGCTTTCAGTAAAGCAGTTTTGCCAAGAGCAAGATCGTATCTTCAAAGAAGATCTCACTCCACTTTTCTTAGAATACAAGTTCAGAATTATAAAAATCAACGAACTTTCACAGACAGAGTTAGAAGAAACCATTGCGTATTTCGATAATACTATTTATCCAATGCTTACGCCGATGTTGTTCGACCATACGCATGCTTTCCCAGTATTAATTGCTAAAACGCTAATTTTTGGAGTTGTTACTGATGCAAACCGTACAACACTTTTTCCTGACGATAGCGAAAATAAAAAACTATCTTTTGTACAGATACCCGGTAATCTTCCAAGATTTTTTACGGTTGAGCGTGGAGAAGAAACTTTATTTTTACCTATCGAAGAAATTGTACGACATGAGATTAAAAAACTTTATCGAAACATTGAAATTCAATCGGTCAATCTTTTTCGTATAGTTAGAAATGGAGATTTTACGCTGGAAGAATCAGATGATATTGAAGCCGATTTTGTGGATGAAATCAAACAGAAGATTAAAAGTCGTCGTTTAGGTCGGGTTGTTCATATGGAAATTGAGCCAAATCC
>Ga0209189_1002288_pt1 | contig 13534 bp, 11 predicted proteins | sample C_130820_EF_Meta_FD_187308 | JGI IMG/M metagenome (GOLD analysis project Ga0209189, IMG submission 187308) | Freshwater microbial communities from Lake Croche, Canada to study carbon cycling - C_130820_EF_MetaG (SPAdes) (version 3) | ecosystem: Environmental > Aquatic > Freshwater > Lake... | reverse complement strand
AACATCTGCGAATGGCTCGGTAAACCCGAAATTAATAGAATAACCATAAGCCTCCACGAAGAAGCTTTTAGTAAACGTTTTATCATTTTGGTAAAGGTTAAATATAAAATAGTAAATTATTTTTCTGAAAGTTGTACTTTGTCCTCTTGTCTAATTACATTAATATCTAAAAGTTCGGAAATCGTGTGTAGAAGTTCATCTACATTTTCTGCACGAAACGAACCCATTATTTTTCGTTCAGCCAATTCTCTGTTATTTATTGTAACTTTTAAACCATAAGTTTCCTCTAACATTTGAGCTACATCCGAAAGTTGTGTTTCATCAAAAACGAAACGCTTTTCTTTCCATAGCGAAAAAATAGATGGTTGTATAACTGGTTTTAATAGAGCTTTGTTATTTTTATTAAAAGTAACAAGCTCGCCTGGTTTCATTATTAATTGTTTAGCAATTTTGCCTTCTTTATAATTTACCAAAACTTTGCCTTTCTTTAAAACAATATTCGCACCTCTTGGGCGTGCAAAAACAGAAAACTCTGTACCCAATACGACCACCTCAAAATTTTTATCCGTTTTTACAATAAATTTTTGATTTGTTGAAGAATGTGTAACTGAAAAATCTGCTTCTCCTGTTAAATAAACCTCTCTCTTACCATCTCCAAATCCCCAGCGTGGTACTCTAAATGATGAATTGGCATTGAGTGTAACTTGGGTACCATCTGTGAGTACAAATGACTTCACTTCGCCGTATGCTGTTCGATAAGTTGTATAAATGATTGAATCTTGGAAAAACCATAATCCTATTGATAAAAATAATAATATTGATGCGGCTATGGACCATTTTACAATTATAGATTTTCTACCTAATATTTTTAAAGGTTGTCTTACTATTGGAGCTTCGGAGTTAATATTTAAAAAGTTTTTATAACGTTCAGCCAAAACTTGGCTATCGGGATAATATTCAAAGTTGCTATTTTCCCATTCTTCCAACCATTTATAATATAATTCTTCATTTAAAGGATTTTGTAACCAATTATCTATCTGTTTTCGCTGTAAAGGTGTGGTCTTATTTGCGAAATTATCTAATATCAGCTCTTTTGTAATATCAGTATTCATATTTTTTTCTTTTTTAGCATGTTGTTTTTTATTTAAAAACCCCTTAGTTTTTATTAATTCAATAATAAAAATACAATCAGTCCTACTGAGAAAGTAAGGTAGTCTTTCATGCCATTCTTTAAAATAGTTAAACCCTTGCTTAGATGAGCTTCAACAGTTTTTAAAGAAATTTTTAATTCATTGGCAATTTCTTGGTGCTTTTTACCTTCAAATCTACTCATTAAAAATACTTTTCTACATTGCGGTGGCAACGACTCTACCAACTCTTTCACTCTATTATAAGATTCTTCAAATTGAGTAATATTATCAGGGCGAAGGCTATCAGAACTCATATTTTGGTCCGTATTCTCTAGGCTATCTAAACCCTTAAACTCTGACCTCAAGTAGGAGTATGTTTCGTTTCTAACGCTTCTAAAAAGATAAAAACGATAGGAGGAATTAATTGAGTTAAACACCTTTTTTGTCCAAAACTTAACAAAAACATCGCTCACAATGTCTTCAGCTATTTCTCTTGAGTACACATATCTCACAGCATGACTACACAAGGCTCGATGGTACCTTCGAAACAATAACTCACAGCCTTCTTCAGGGCTTTGGTCAAAAGCTCTCTTTATAAATATCTCATCATCTGAAAATGATGTAATATTTACCTCAATATCCAATTTCTCATCAGAGTCTTTTAATATGGAAAACTCTGTTTCTTGTAATAAGTTGTTTGCTCTTTTAGGTAACTGTTCTTGCATTTTATGTCCATATATATCTGACCTCTATTTTACTAGACGCAAAATCTACTAAATACCCTTAGTTAAAATATAATATTTTTTATTAAATTTTGTGTTTTTCTGTTTTAATACAAATTGATTCTTGATTATAAAACTTCCAGTTTGTAGTGCCTTGTATTTTCATTCCATTATAATCGATTGATTACCAGATATTTATATGATATATACAAGTTAAATAAGTGGTATATTAAATGTTATATAATTTATGTTATGTTAAATATTATAAATATTAAATTTTATACAAATACTCTCTTAATCGATTTTGATATTGATTCCAATAAATCATTTTTCTAATTTTCAAAAATATCGCTCCCCAATATTACTTTTTAGCATTCCAAGTCTCGCTTGATATTTATAGTTTAAACCTCTTGGTATCAAGCTATTTCAAGACTATACACTTGAAAAAATATTTTGTTTATAAATACTTTACAAAAAGTGGAACTTTTACAATAACTTTGTAGTATGAGAATATTTAGCAAAGGCACGTTAAGGGAGTTTTGGGAAACATACCCGGATGCAAGACCATCGTTAGAAACGTGGTACGCTACGGTTGAAAGTGTGATATTCAAGAACCCCAATGAGATAATTAGATTTTTTAAGGATTCCGACACCGTTAAAAACAATCGTATCGTATTCGATATTTGCGATAACAAATACAGGTTAATAGTCAAATTCGAATATCAATTCCAATATGCTTTTATTAGGTTTATTGGAACACATAAGGAGTATGACAAGATAAAAAAGATAGAAATAATTTAATTTTTAATACAAAACAGATGGAAACGCTAAATATTAACTTAGATTCAATTACCATAAAACCAATTGTAAATGAGCAAGATTTTATGGAAGCAAGCAAGGTAATTGATACCTTGATAGATGCTGATATGATTGAAAACCCTGAACAAAGACAAAGAGCATTAGAAATTTTAAACGCTATTACAATTTTAGCAATAGATTACGAAAAGAAGCATTACCCAATACCAGCACCCGACCCAATCGAAGCGATTAAGGAAAGAATGAAAATGCTTAACTTGTCGCAAAAAGATCTTGCATTATACTTTGGTGGCGAAAACAGAGTATCGGAGGTTTTGAATAAAAAAAGAAGTTTGAGCCTTAGAATGATTAAGGAGCTTCACAAAAACTTAGGCATTTCAGCAGATGTTTTGATTGCTTACTAAAACCGTAGTATTGTAATTCCAAATCTATATATTGCGTGGGTTTCTATTTCACCAATGTTGTTTTACTAACTTGCCTTGCTCCCACGACTCCTATACACGGAAAATATTTGATATACTCCAAAATAGTATTTTCGAGAGAGCGGTTTAACATAATCAGTAAAATATTTTAATACCGTATATTTGCAGTTCAACTATAAATATACGGTATTAAGTTAAAAAATATCGTTTTAAATCTATTATTTTTCTAAAAACGCTTTAAAAATAGTTATATTATTAATCAATAATTCACAATTCTTTCGAGATTTTAAGTTATCAGATAGTTTTTTTTTGCTAAAATCACCAATTTATCATTTCCCCGCTCCTCTCCTGCTTGATTTTGTTTTGGACTTTTCAAATCAGCTTATGAAAAAAATTAAATTGGTTTAACCCATTTACTTTTTTCAATTTAAAAGGTGCATTGTTGAAAATTTCTCTAAAATTCCCAATTGCTCCACCACATTTCTTTAAATCAAATACTCCACTAAAACTTACTTTTCATAAGTTAAACTTGTAGCGTATTTTAATTATACCAAAAAATCAATCAGTCTAACTCTATATCCAATTCTTGTGCTCCAACTCGAAACTGTTGTTTGAGTTCAACCATACGGCTTGGATAGGTCTTTTCAATCCATTCATAGACATAAGTCTTAAATGAAAATCCAGCTAAATTTAATGCTCCTAGTAATTTATCAACCTCACTCCCACCCAATCGTAATTCGAGAAAGTTATCTAATGCCATTTGTGCTAAGAATAAAGCATTCTCGCCTTGTGCTTCGCTTTGTAAGGTACTTATTAGCTCAGAAGCGATAGTGCTTTGTTCATTGACTAACTGAACTACTAAGTTTTCTTTAGCTGCTATAAAATCATTCAAAAATAAGTTTCTTCTTTGTTCAAAATCTTCTTGCTCTTGCTTATTCCGTAATTCTTGAGTGATAATCTTTTGTTTATTGCTTTTTTCATTCTCGATCAATTGTTGTGCCTCATATAAATTTGGATTAGTTACCATGTTATTGATATATCCACCAACATTTTTGATACTATCGCCCTCTTTAATTCGATTCAATACATACTCAATACCCAATTTTACTTGCTCTTTTGGCAAGCTATTTAACCATTGCTGCAATGTAGCTTTGGTAATATTATATTGTTTAATTTTTCCATAAAGTTCATTTAGCTCATTCTTCATCAAAAGCCTCTCCCCTACCACATCTGTCGATGCAATTTCTTTTTTGACGTCAATTTCTTCAGGTGTATGTGACGAAACCACCACGTTTCCATTGCTTGATTTGATTACTTGCCTTGTGAGTTTTTTAGACGTGCCTTCTAAAAGTCGTAAGACTTCTTTTTCTGCAATAAAAAACACCACTGTATCGATAGCTCTCCCCACTTTTTCTTCTTCAAATTTAATCACCATCAAATCAGTATGTTTTTCTAAATCTTTTATCCCTTTTTGTATGATTTTTTGTTTAAAATTTCCGTATAATGGATATTCATCATCGCTAATAGCTAAGATTTCCCGCAGTCGTGCCACAGTGTATTTTACTTTTCTGTTTCCAAGATTAAATTGATGTTTTAATATTAAATATAGCTTTACCGAGTTTGGGCTTTGAATATTTGCTATGTTTCGTACATCAATTGTCAGGTACTCTTTTTGTAATTGTAATAAATAAGGTTTGAGTTTTGGGTTAAATTTTAATCTTATTCTATTTTGTTCGCTAACTTTTACTGGTTCGCTAGTTTCGTCGATTAAGTGAATAGTTGTTTTATATATTTCACCATCTTCTTTTTTTTCAAAAATGATAAATCGTTTATTAAAAAGTCGGTCGGCAGCTTCTCTAATCGCTTCATAGTATCGCCCATCATCACTTAGCGAATATAATTTTATTATATCCTGCGTTCTGATTTCATACTCAACAAAATCTTCATCATCTGGCAAAACCATCGTCAGCATGGTCATAAAGACCCTAAACTCATGAATATCCATTTTCGAGGTTGCTTCTACAAGTCCAGTCTTCCCTCCTTGCATTCTGATTATATATCGGTCTTGATAATCTTGCCTTTTTCTTAATGAAGTCCTTTTTTTTGTCATAAAACTTGAAATTAATGAGTTTTGCCAACAAATATAAAGAAAAATTTATAACTATAACCAATATTTTTATACGTTATAGTTGATTCCGTGATTTTGGTTATAGTTCTCCGTGAAATAGGTTATAGTTCTCCGTGAAATAGGTTATAGTTCTCCGTGATTTTGGTTATAGTTGTCGTGATTTTGGTTATAGTTGCCCTTGTAAAGCATTGATCATCAATGACTTATGAGCCTCTTAAAGAACAAAAAGAATAAAAAGGATAAAAACAACAAAACAAGTCTGTTGTTGTTTTTAAATATTTTAAATTAAAAAACAACTCTTACTATTGAGTTTTTAGCTTATTATTCAAACACTCTTATAATAAATGATAATCTTCAAAAAGTAAAATTCAGTTTTTCGGATTCCGTGATTTTGGTTATAGTTGCTCAAAAAGTAAAATTATCAGTGGAGCAACCAGAAGCCTAGGTTTCCATTATGTGGTTATCTAATACATTTTATCATTCAGAATTTATGTCACTCAAACTATTTGAGCTTCTGATGATTATTATTATTACCAAATTTATGCTTGAAAACTTTGGATATACGTCGGATGTTTTCAGCATAATATTATCATCTAAAATTTTATATCCTGTATTACTAAAACTTTCATAGGTCTTTTTTTAGATTTAGTTTATACTTTTTCTAGAATATTCTAATCAAATTTATTCCGTGATTTTGGTTATAGTTTAAATACTGATTTAATTCTTCTCCGTGAAATTGGTTATAGTTAAATTAAAGTGAATCTATATTTATCTAAAAAATAAATAAAAAATGTATTTTATAATATACATAATATATATATTTGTACTAAATAAAATACACTAATCTCTTCTACTTATGCTTTCACAAGAATTAGTCTTGAAATTTTTGAGACACAATCCAGCTTTGTCTGTAACAAGTTTAGAAAAAGAAGCCAATTTACCCAAAGGTACGCTATTAAAAACCGTCAATAATGAGCGGAATCTAAATGAAAAACATTTAAATTCTTTGTTACCTATTCTGACAAAATATGGCTACTCTCCCACCCTTTACCAAAACGCTCGAGTTATATCAATCATTAATCACAAAGGAGGTGTTGGAAAAACCACCACAACTGGTTCGCTCGGTGAAGCATTGGCTCTACGGAGTTTCAAAGTATTAATGCTCGATATGGACTCACAGGGAAATCTATCACAAATCTTAGGTATTGATTCTCCAGAAAAACAAATTGTAGATGCATTATTGAAAGGTGAAGAATTACCAATTGTGAGTATAGCCCCAGGTTTAGATTTATCGCCATCTGATATTGATTTAGCCAAAGCCGAAATCGAATTGATAGTTTCGATTGGTGGAGTGCTAAGACTTAAAAATAAGTTATCTCCCCTACTCCATTTATACGATTATATCCTGATTGACTGTCCGCCATCGCTCAATGCCCTTACTTCATCGGCTTTGATTGCATCTAAAAGTTGTTTGATAACGCTGCAACCCGAAATTTCGGCCGTTAAAGGATTAAACACATTATTGGATAGAATCTATGAGATTCGTACAAATCTAAATCCGGCCCTGGAAATTGATGGAGTTGTTTTTACGATGGTGAAGAAAAACTCAGTACATGATGGCGTAAAAGAACACGTCAGACAGAGTATGACTAACTTTAGGGTTTTTAAAACTGAAATAAAACATTTAGTCGATTTTCAAAAGTCGCAAATTGAACAAATCACAATTTCAAAATTTGCTGAAAATTCAGAGGCTGCAAAGCTTTATGCTGAGTTCTCGGAAGAGTTTAGTAATTACCTTCAAATCGTAAAATAATGGCAAAAAATATGGCTGATATAATTGCTTCAAAGACCAAAATTGCTTTGGGTAGCAGTTTGATTTCGTTGGAAGCAATAAAACAAAATATTCAAGTTCTCGACGAGTTAAGAGATTTTATTCCGCCACTCAACCAAGAAGAATATGGACAACTGGAGCAAAATATTATTAATTATGGTTGCAAAGATGCCATATTAATTTGGGAGACAACGAAAGAAAAAATAGGGCAGGAGGGAAGCCAGGAACCTCTTTATTTGATAATTGATGGGCACAACCGTTATGGCATTTGTAAAAAACACGGAATTACTTTTAATATTCAGTTATTACAATTTTCTGGTATCAAGGAAGTAAAGGATTTTATGATTGAAACACAGCTTGGCAGGCGTAATTTAACACCCCAACAAGCATCGTTTTTTAGAGGGCTTCGATACAATAATGAGAAAACAGAAAAAGGAAAATATGACCGAGATGAGCATAAGGTTCAAAATGAACCTTATGCTACAACTGCCCAGAAATTGGCCAAAGAATATAACGTTAGTGAATCTACAATTAAAAGAGATGCGGCCTTTGCTAAAGGTTTAGTTAAGCTCGACGATTCATTAAGAAATCAAATTTTGAAAGGCGAAAAGAATATCGACAAGCAAATTTTGGAACGTTTAGCAAAGCTTCAAAATACGATTCATGACATTAGTGATTTGGATGTTTTAGAAACGCCGACCTTAGAACCGATGTCAAAAAAAGAACTGGATAAACATATCGCTTCTTTGCTTAATGAAACCAAAAGTTTAGCCAAAAATCTTGATAAAGTTCATTTGTTTGAAATTAAAAAAATCATAAAATTAATTGAATCAAATATTTGATAGTCAGTAGTTTATGTCATAAGGTTCAAAATGAACTTTATGATGAAAACTCGTGTAGAAAGAACTTTTCATATAAAATTTGTAAATACGATTTAAATTAAATGATTTTATAACAGAATTAAACCGTTTTTATTTTGTTTAAATAAAAGGTATTTATTACTATTGTATTATAAACCTTGATATATGCCTACTCTAGACCGTAGTAAGTTCAAATACAATGCTAAAGTTTTTGAAAAAACTTGTATGTATTGTGGAACAGTTTATTTTGCTAATCGCTCAACGGCTAAGTATTGTTCGTCAACTTGTCGTGGCTATGCCAATCAAGCTAAAAACCTCAATGAAGCTGCTCCGTGGAATGAAGAAGACCGCACCGTTGATGCATTGCTTTCGCAGGTGGCATATCTGAAAGGGCAGTTGCAGCACTACGTTAATGAGAATGACGAACTGAAAAGGATTATTTCAGAAATCAAAAAGCCTTAACACATTGTAATAATAATGAGACAAATGTTGGAAAAAAAGTTGGAAAATCGTAACAAGTCCGACTCAACAAGACACTTGAAAAAACAAACTGAATTATCGAATTTCAAATATTTAGAGAACTAGGATGTTTGAAAGGGTATTTTCAAATTAATGAATTTATGAAAACGACTTTATCAAAAAAAGAATTGAGTCTTTTTAAAAATGAATTATTGATTGGATAGGGGAGGAGAGCTTAAAAAAAGGATATTTGGTAAAAGCATTAAAGACTATTTTTTCAAAAAAGCAATTCAACAAGTGAAATTAATGTTTGAAATTTCAATCCCTTCGTAAATACTAGGTGTTTTTTACGCACTCAACAACGATTTAATCTCTCTTTTATTCACAATGTAGCAATCAGATTTACTCATCAAAATCAGTTTGATATACTACTTTTCCAGTAAACGAATTAGAAATTTTCACCCAATCAATTGAGCCAGTACCTTTGAATGTTATACGAGCATCTACTAAACCAGCAAAGGGTTCTCTAGTTACAAAATTGCCTTTAAACGCCAACTTATGATTTACAAAGACCTCCAAAACATTCCCTTTTACCCGAAACCCAAAAACATTCCACTCATCTTGATTTACGCCAAATTCATCTAAATCAATATTTTTTTGTTTGTTATTTTGAATTCTAAAATACGTTTTCCCAGCCAATAACATGGCAAAATCGGTGCAGCCAATTGTGGTAAATTTAGCAACAATAGAATTGAAGTTTTTATCAAAAAATGAAATTCGCATATCATAACAGCTTTCTCCGCCTTCATTTTGTGGGTTCTTAATTCGGGTTTCAAATTGCGTGCTATCAAAATTTACTCCAAAATCTTGCGAGAGTACATGAACCGAATTATTCATATCATCTTCCGATTTTATTTCATTAAATAGATGCTTTGAGTCAAAATGAAAAACCCCATCTTTAATATATTTGTTGGTAGGGTTGATATTGGTAGTCCAATCTTTTCCATACGCCACGCCAAAGCCCCAAGCCGTCCATAAATTTCGTTGAGAGTAAACTACATGGTAGAGATTTTTTACCACTTTTTTATTTACCAATAATGCGAGTTTATATATACCCGGATAGAAATATGTTTGAGAAACTGTATCAGTTATTTTTTGGGAGACAATCGAATACCCTTCAACTTTAGAAGCCGTGATTATTTTCCCTACACCCGTCTCTATTTCTATATCTTTCACATTCGGCAGGGAGGATACATCATATTTTATTCTCACCGACTGCGGATAAATCCCAACGGTTTTTATAATCTCAAATTTTATATTATTCAAATCTTTCCTGGTAAAATCTCTGTTTTGCCAGAATCGACAACCTAAAAAGGAGATTGATAACAATGTCAATACTCCAAGAAAACCATAAATATATTTTCTATAATTTGGCTTTTGCTCTTTAAAATCATCAAAACTTTGATTATCAAATATTAAACTTTGCTTTTTAAGAAAAATAGGTAAAAAAGACTCATCAATGTTTATGTAATTAACACTAATATTTTGCGAATCATCTATCTGATTTTGAGACACAAAATTTTCCCAAGATTCATAGTCTAAATAAAGAGCGATACCCGTGCGAGAGTGGCTCTGAATTCGGACATCTTTTGAACCATATTCATAAATAAACCTTCTTAGAAAATCTTTACTGAATAAATATTTACTGCTTTGCCCTTTTAATTTTTGAAAAAGACAAAGCTCAATATCAACCAGAATTGCTTCAATAAAAGCACTTTTATTATTAATTGCCTCAAAATTTTGAAATTCATCAAAATCAGGCTGCCACTTTTGATTCCATTCATCAACAAGTTTTTGAAGAAACTGCTCTCTTAGTTCTTGTAAGAAGATTTTATCTTTAATTTTCATCTATAGGCCAAAGTATAATTCCTTGAAAATAAGGTTTTGCAAAACCTTTTGCAAAAAATATTTAATAGCAAAATAGTTTTTGCTAACGCTTATTTGTTCGCTAAAGGCTTGTTTTGCAAATAAAAAAAGCAAATATATGAAAATCCCTAAAATTTTAAAAAATATTAATCAAGAAACCATTGGTTATCTTGAGTCCTCCAATAATTACACACACTTCTATTTACGAGATGGCAAAAGTATTGTTTCTGCATACAACATTAAGTTTTTTGAGAAACTCTTAAATAATGCAGATTTTATAAAAATCAGCCGCTCCAATTTAGTCAATGTATCATTTATTCAAAAAGCCTTGATTGAAAAAAATACTTGCTCTATCATGCTATTAAATGGCAATGTAATGAATGTTTCTCGTCGAAAATTAAACAAACTTAGAGAAAACTGTCCTCTATTGTTTTTAAATTACTGAGTATGGCAAACGCACAATAAAAAGTTTTGATTGAGGTCAAAAAGGGGCAAAATAGAACTGATTTTTTGAAGATGAGATTGAAAAATAAATATGATTCCAAAATAAAAATAATGCCACAACTTTACAAATACAAATTAAAGAATCGATATCATCTGTCGTAGTTATTGATTGATGCTATTCGAATAAGTTTGAGAAAGAGTAATATGACTTTTGCGGAAAACCACTTTAGCAGTACCCAATGTACTCAAAATACTTTTGAACCTGTGTCTAAAAAGATAGTAGAATGATTTTTTCAACTATTATCATCAATCACAAACTCCGTCTAAAACGGGGTTTGTGATTATTTATAAACTCACCGAATACCCCTGATTCTTTTGATTTTTTTCTGTTTCTCATTACTATTTTCAATTTTGTTTGTATTTGGGGTCAAGGGGGAAATCTCCTTGCAAGCCTTAGTTTTGACTTGTCAAAACGGTGAATCGCTCTCCGTATTAATCGAGTCAAAGTTGCCAATATGAATGATTTATACAACCAAATTTAATGGTTACATAAAGGTTAGCTTAAAGTTAGAAAAAGGTTAGCTTAAGTTGATTAATTTTATAAAAGTTAGTTAATAGTTAGCATAATGTTAGTTTATAGTTAGTTTATTAAGAATATATCCTTTAATATGGTGAAACAATTCAAATATCTATTTTTAAGGACAAAATGATACGTACAATCGAAGAAATAAGACGGCTCAAAATGGAGGGGAAAAGAAAGTGGGGTAAAGACCTATTAGAATATCTAAAGCCATATTTTGACGCTGGACGTACATATGGATAAATAATTATTATACTAAGTTCCGAATATAATAAAGACTTAGATTTAAACGAGTTAAAAAACTTAAAGTTCAGATACAGAAAAAATCATGAAACCCCTGAACAAAAAACGTTCAAAACCTCTGAGCCTCAAGGCAACTACGTATCCAAAGAACAAGAGAACATAGCACAAAAACAAGATTTACCGATAGAAGAAGAAGATTTAGACACTTTTGCTAATTTATTAAAGGATGAAGATATTGTAGAAAAACAAAAGAGGGAAAATGAAGAAATATTTTTAAGAAATAGCAAAGGACCAAAATGGTGGTAAAAAAATAGTTTAATCAAAAACACACAAAAACAAACCTAAAAGCTATTGTTTTCACAAAACAACTAAAAAATAAATCAAACTCAATTAAATGGCCTGTATGACTTAAAAAGCACCTTCATGACTACCTTTTTTACTAAATAAATGGTTTATTCAAAGACATTGCCGGATTGTGTAATTACACACCAAGAAGTTTTGAAAAACGTCCTAATATGAAAGATTACGCCCAAGTTTTTAATCCTACCATTCTATTCTATTGGCGGTATTGAATCATTATTGTTTTATTTTCCCTTATCTAATACCGTAAATTCATCAGAAGTAAAACGCATTAAAAGTGGGAACGACCCTAATTTGGCAGCAGCTGGATTGAAAGGTGGAGATTTTTCTAATTCAATCAATGATGCCCTTGCTGAAGAAGTTTACCTTCGTAATTACAAGGAAGTCAAAAAAAGCACCTTCAAAAATAGATAAATAAATCACTCGCTCAATACAAAGCAAAATAATCACACCCTTTTGGATGTGATTATTTTTTTGTCGGAAAGTAAAATAGCTTCTAATTGACTTCTAAACTTTATAGTCATACCTAAAATTACTTCTGGAATTCATTAAATCTTCTCTGCAAATCTTGTATGAAGTCTCAAATAAAACTAAAATGGATAGAAAAAAACCTTTTTTGATAATTACAAGGCCGAAAAACGACGTCATAAGTATTAAAATATAAAAAAAAGAGATAGAGTAAATATACTCTAAATGATAAGTGAAAAGCCTTTTTGGTTATTAAAACTGGTAAAATAATTGAGGTGCTTTATATTCAAAGTTTTGGAAGGCCAATTTTGATTTTAATAAATATTTGACTGTCAAATAGGATTGAGAAAACCAAAATTTAGACTAAATGATGATTAAGAGCTGGTGAATGTTAGTAAAAATACCCATTGTGGTAAGGGAAAACCTTTTTTGCACTCCTTTCGGGATTGAAGATTGCTAATTTTTATACACCGATTATTCTCTTTTTAAGAATAGTAATACCAATAAAAAATATAGATGAATATGAATTTTACATTTATAAAAAGTCAGCAAAATTACAACTTAATGTATGTGTTGCTCAGCCTACTAACATATTAGGTGGCTCATTCTCAAACAAAAAAATACTTTGTTTCGGATGCAGCAGCTGCAAAAGGCTATTTTTCAGTCAATTCTAGGAGCATCGCATCTTTTAATTTTAAAAAGATTGAAAAAACCGATTTGCCAAATTTCAGTGCGTTTACTATAAAAAACGCGTATCATCTGAGTAGTATTTATGATGGTCATTCCTATTATAACATGATTGTCAGATAGTTTTATTACCGATCTGCCAAATTTGAATGGATAAGTACAGACAGGATTATCAACAAAATAAATAAATTATTTTGTTGATAATCAAGCATTTATCGCCACAATAAGCATCGCGGAGGATGTCAAAATACCTGTTAAATTAAAAAGTTTAGTTCAAAATTACAAGTTTTAAAAAAATGACAAAATTCAACTTATTTATAAAAAGCATAGGTTTGTTTTTATTCCTTTTTGTAGGCAATCTTTTTGCCCAAACAACGATTACACTGCCAACGGCATGTAGTGATTGTAAATCATCGAGTAATGGTACTGCAGTGGTGAGTTCTTTAGTAGGTGCTGGC
>Ga0209189_1002285_pt1 | contig 13553 bp, 14 predicted proteins | sample C_130820_EF_Meta_FD_187308 | JGI IMG/M metagenome (GOLD analysis project Ga0209189, IMG submission 187308) | Freshwater microbial communities from Lake Croche, Canada to study carbon cycling - C_130820_EF_MetaG (SPAdes) (version 3) | ecosystem: Environmental > Aquatic > Freshwater > Lake... | reverse complement strand
GCCATTAAATTTAACGCCTTGTGACCAACGTGAAGATAAACCATTCAAGAAAGAATGGGTAGAGAATGGGAAACGTAAAACTTGGGAGCCTAAAAATGCCGATGGGGTATTTTCGTATACAAATATGACATTACGAAGAGCCATTGCTCGTTCGGTCAACTCCGTTGCGGCACAATTATCCGATGAAGTAAAACCAAAAGGTATCATTGAATATGCCCGAAAAATGGGCATTACCGCACCACTTGAGCCAGTACTTTCGCTCGGAATCGGAACTTCAGATGTTTCCCTCTATGAAATGGTGGCAGCTTATGGCGTATTTTTGAATGAAGGTCAATATACCTACCCGATGTTGGTATTTAAGATAGAAGATGCCAAAGGAAGAGTATTATTTGAGTTTGAAACTAAAAAACGTGATGCTATTAAACCTGAGTCTGCTTATTTGATGCAATATATGCTTCGTGGTGGGGTAGAAGAACCTGGTGGAACTTCTCAGGGTTTATTCGAATATTGCAGTGCGTTATTTGGTAATGGTGGACAAGCCGCTGGAAAAACAGGTACAACATCCAATTATTCTGATTCATGGTATATCGGTTTTACGAAAGACCTGCTTTGTGGTGTTTGGGTTGGTGGTGATGACCGAAGTATCCACTTTCGCTCTCGAATGGGTGAGGGGTCAAGGTCAGCAATGCCTATTTTTGGGAAATTTATGCAAAATGTTTATACCGATAAAAAACTTAGTTACAGCCCCGGTGCATTCCCGAAACCTGGAATGAAAATAACAAAAGATTATCAAGGTTGTGTATCGACAGGCGGAGAAGTCGCTACGTCAGATTCTAATGGTACGTCAGTTGATTCATCAGCAACTCCCGTAGAAAACCAAAGACTTCCACCAATCGAACTAATTAAGAGAGACACAACAGTTAACCGTGATAATCGTTAGAAAAAGTTTTATTTAGAATAATATTATTGTTTCAGTATAAAAGTGACTTATTATCAGTATTAAATGTTTTGTTTTCTTGGAAACAGCCATTTGCTGTTTAATAAGCCACTTTTTTTTATCAAAACTTTACAACCATTTATTTGTAAAAAGTATCCTACTAATAAATGATACTTATTTCAAATCACAATTTTAATCATGCAATTACAAAACTCTATCTGCACCTCAACAATATGTTTAACTGGAAATAAAAAAGTCAATCCAGCCGATGTTCTTTTTCTAAAAGCGGATGTAAACTACACGGAGCTTTTTATGCAAGGAGGAGAAACTCTTATAGTTTCGAAAACTTTAAAAGAATTGGAAAAACGATTTATTCCATTCGATTTCTTCCGAACTCACAAATCCTTTATGGTCAACTTAAACTACGTAATTGGGTATCAGATTCACGAAGGGCTTTTGGTAAAATTAGACGGAGAATATAACGTAAATCTATCTCGTCGCCGTAAAGAAGACTTTTTGAAGTCGTTTCATAACTTTCCTAAAAATTGAATTTGATTATTCATCAATTATGATTGGGAGTCAAGTATTTATATTTATAAAGACCACAGAAAAAACATTCTATGGTCTTTTTGCTTACAAAATTGACTTCATCGTTTATAAACATGTGTCTTACCAATAATAATCAATTTATCGCTTAAAGTTTTCATAATGCATTTTTGTCTGGTAACAATTAGTCCTTTACATAATTGAAAGCTTTTATTTAGCATTATAGATAAAAACTATATTATTATAAAAACAATCAATTTGGTTTATTCTTTAGTCTGTAGTAATTTTGTTAAAAATAAAGCAAAACACAAATCTTGTCTTTGTAATTTTGTTCATTAGTGAGCTAATATATATTTTCATTCATAAATAAAAAAAATTAACGAAATGGAAAATCATACATCCAATGGCGGCGAAGCAAAATGTCCGTTCCTTCATGGAGCTGGTGCACCTGTAAATCAAAGTGCTGGTGGCGGAAAAAGAAACCAAGATTGGTGGCCAAACCAACTAAGACTTAACATTCTTCGTCAACATTCTTCATTATCAAACCCGATGGGCGAAGATTTTGATTATGCAAAAGAGTTTAACTCGCTTGATTTAGACGCGTTAAAAAACGAAATCTATGAATCAATGACCACCTCACAGCAGTGGTGGCCAGCGGATTATGGTCATTATGGTCCATTTTTTATTCGCATGGCGTGGCATAGTGCGGGTACGTACCGTATTGCCGATGGTCGTGGAGGAGCGGGTGCAGGTACGCAACGCTTTGCACCATTAAACAGCTGGCCAGACAATGGAAACCTCGACAAAGCTCGTTTATTATTATGGCCGATTAAGCAAAAATATGGCAGAAAAATCTCATGGGCTGATTTAATGATTTTGGCTGGTAATTGTGCATTGGAGTCAATGGGATTTAAAACATTTGGTTTTGGCGGTGGACGTACAGATGTTTGGGAACCAGAAGAAGATATTTATTGGGGTCCAGAAGAAAAATGGTTAGATGATAAGAGGTATACTGGCGACCGTGTATTGGAAAACCCGCTTGCCGCTGTTCAAATGGGTCTAATTTATGTGAATCCTGAAGGACCTAACGGAAATCCAAATCCATTGGCTGCTGCTCGTGATATTCGTGATACTTTTGGCCGAATGGCAATGAATGACGAAGAAACAGTTGCCTTGATTGCAGGTGGACATACTTTTGGTAAAGCTCACGGTGCAGCTGACCCTGGTCAGTATGTAGGAGCAGAGCCGGCAGCAGCGAGTATTGAAGAGCAAAGTATGGGTTGGAAAAACACCTTTGGCACTGGTAATGGTGAACATACTATTACAAGTGGTTTGGAAGGTGCTTGGTCGCAGACTCCAACACAATGGAGTAATAACTATTTTACAAACTTGTTTGGTTTTGAGTGGGAATTAACCAAAAGTCCAGCAGGAGCCCATCAGTGGATTCCAAAAGGTGGTGCAGGTGCAGGAACCGTGCCTGATGCTCATAACTCAGCGAAGAGTCATGCTCCAATTATGTTTACGACTGACATTGCTTTGAGAATTGATCCAGCTTATGAAAAAATATCAAGACGTTTCTTTGAAAATCCTGACCAATTTGCTGATGCCTTCGCCCGTGCTTGGTTCAAACTAACGCATCGTGATATGGGACCAAAATCTCTTTATCTCGGACCTGAAGTGCCAACAGAAGAACTTATCTGGCAAGACCCAATTCCTGCGGTTAATTATGAACTTATCGACGATAATGATATTAGTGCTTTAAAAGCAAATATTCTTGCATCTGGTTTATCGGTATCGGAATTAGTTTCAACTGCTTGGGCTTCTGCTTCTACATTCCGTGCTTCGGATAAACGTGGTGGGGCAAATGGTGCAAGGTTACGTTTATCACCACAAAAATATTGGGATGTTAACAACCATACCCAACTTTCAAAAGTGATAGATACACTTACAAGTATTCAAGAAGAATTCAATGCGATTCAGACAGGAGGAAAGAAAGTTTCTCTTGCTGACCTTATTGTATTAGGAGGTTCTGCAGGTATTGAGCAAGCCGCAAAAAATGCTGGACAAGAGATTACCGTTCCATTTACAGCAGGCCGTACTGATGCTTCTCAAGAGCAAACAGACGTTGAATCATTTGCTGTGCTTGAGCCGATTGCTGACGGTTTCCGAAATTATCAAAAGAAGCATTATACAACTTCAGCAGAAGAAATGTTGATTGATAAATCCCAATTAATGACTTTAACGGCTCCAGAAATGACTGTTTTAGTCGGAGGTTTGCGTGTATTGAATATCAATGCAGATGGCTCTCAACACGGTGTTTTCACAACTCGTAAAGAGACTCTAACTAACGATTTCTTTGTAAACTTACTTGATTTGAGCACAACATGGAAGGCGACATCTGCTCATAGTGATGTGTTTGAAGGCAGCAGCCGCACCACAGGTGAGTTTAAATGGACAGGAACTCGTACTGACCTTATTTTTGGCTCAAACTCGGAGCTTCGTGCCATTGCAGAAGTATATGGTTGCCTAGATTCACAAGAGAAATTTGTCAAAGATTTCATAGCAGCTTGGACGAAAGTAATGAACCTTGACCGTTTTGATCTGGTTTAATTAGCAAAATGTTAGTTTTATATTAAAAGGTGGTCTATTTATAGGCCACCTTTTTGTTTTTACGTTGAGCCTAATGAATTCTATTCCCTTGTTTTTTCAACCTCTAAATTAAACTTTATCATCAGAATGGCTTTAATATAATTGGAAATATAGATAACTTTGCGAATACAGGTTTGCATAAGTAAATTTCGGATTTTGCCTTAAAAAATAGATTTTAATTTACCTTTTTATGTTAAAAAAAATGCTTACTCCAATATTGGTTCTTAGTTTTTTTGTGGGATATTCTCAAAATAAAACTACTTGTATTGCAGAGATAAATGCCATTATTCAGAATTATATTGATCAATCGAAGATTCCAGGTGCAGTAATTCAAGTCAAAAAAGGAAATGAAACTATACTTAAAAAAGCTTACGGGTATGCTCAAATAAAGGATTTTAATGGTTATATTTTGATAAATCCTGAAAAGACATCTATAAACCACCTATATGATATTGCCTCTTTGACAAAAGTCGTCGGAACGACAACTTCTGTAATGCTTTTAGTTGATGCCGGTAAAATTAATATTGAAGATAAAGTTGGGAAATATATTCAAGGATTTAATCAACCTGACAAAAAAGATATTACTATTCGTCATTTGCTCACACACACTTCTGGTTTATATGATTGGTATCCACTCTATTATCGTTGTAAAACCAAACAAGAGACTTTTAAATTTATTGAGGAATTACCGCTTAAATTTCCAGTAGGAGAGGGAAGACATTACAGCGATTTAGGCTTCACAATCTTAGGTGAAATCATCGAAAAAGTCTCTAATAAGCCATTGAACATTTTTATGGAAGAAAATATTTTTCAACCTCTAAAAATGACTAACACCACTTATCGTCCAAATGATACTGGTCGAAAATTAAAAATTGCGGCTACGTCTCATGGAAATCCTTTCGAAAAGCGGATGGTTGAAGACTCAACTTTGGGGTTTATGATAAAATCAATCGACCCAAACTCGTGGAATTCTTGGCGTCAGTACACGCTCAAAGGTGAAGTAAATGATGGAAACACTTGGTATGCCAATGAGGGTGTTTCGGGAGCAGCAGGTATTTTTTCGACCATTGATGATATACAAACCTTAGTGGATATACTAAGGAATGATGGTAAAAATGGCAAAAAACAATTTATTACAGAGAAAACAATTCAACTTTTTCTAACAAAAGATACATTTAAAAACGGACTTGGTTGGATGATGGAAAATCAAAATGCATTTATGAAAGATGCCAGCGAAGGTTCTTTTGGTCATACAGGTTTTACAGGTACGAGTATTTCAGTTGTACCCTATGCAAACATTTCAATCGTTTTATTAATTAATCGTCAAAATATAGGTTTGTCTCCTGCAAAAGACTATTTCAATGTAAATCCAATCAGAGAACAAGTTTTCAAGACCGTTATGAAGTATTATGGCCATTGAAATTCTAAATAAGTGATAGGATTGATGATGTAAATGATTGATGCTTAGGTTTTAAATAAAAAATGCTTCTATAAATCTTACTAATATAAAAATAAACATAGCAGGATTTTAAAGAATTGATAATTACGTATTTATTGCAATACAATTCGTTTTGGCTCAAATAAACGAAAAAATGCAGGAAATTTAGTAAATTGCTTAAAAAAAGTAAGCTATGTCAAAATATATAAATCCATATACCGATTTTGGCTTTAAAAAGTTATTCGGTGAAGAAGCTAATGACGATTTATTGATAGATTTTTTAAATCAGTTATTGCCAGAGCATCATCAAATAGCTACTTTGAAATTTCGTAATCCAGAGATTTTAGGTGAACTGGTACATGAGCGAAAGGCAATATTTGATATTCATTGCGAAGCCCAGAGTGGAGAAAAATTTATTGTTGAAATGCAGAAAGCGAAGGTGAATTTTTTTAAAGACCGTTCTTTGTTTTATGCAACAATTCCAATACGAGAACAAGCGAAGAAGGGGGAGTGGGACTTTCGTCTTACGCCTGTTTACTTGATAGCGATATTGGATTTTCAATATGATGAAAATGAAGAACGTCAGAAGTTTTTACGTTCAGTAAATTTGAAAGACCAAGATGGCGATGTATTTTATGATAAGTTGACTTTCAAGTTTATTCAGATGCCTTTATTTACAAAAGGCGAAGATGAATTGGAGAGCCACTTTGATAAATGGATATACTTATTAAAGAAATGGAAAGTTTTGATGAAATACCAAAGATATTAGATGAACCAATATTTGAGAAGGCTTTTGAAGTAGCCGAAGTAGCTAAGATGACCCCACAACAATATGAGCAATACCAAGAAAGTTTGTTGACTTACATCGAGGTCAAGGAAGTTGTTAAAACTGCAAAAGATGATGGTAAAAGAGAAGTTGCGAAGGAGATGAAGAACGATAATGAACCAATTGAAAAAATAATAAAATACACAGGTTTGTCAAAAGGTGAAATTGATGAATTATAGTTTTTTTGTTTCGCTTCCAACGACCAGCATTCTGATGGTTTTGGAGTGATTTTAGAGCGGCCGCCGCTGCGGTTAATTTACGGTTCGCCGCCGCGATTAATTATCAGGCTTTTACATAATGCTTCACGTTGGAGAGAAACCAACATTGAATGCCAACGCAGATAAAAAGTCGCCCAAAACGATGCGTGCTAAGGACTAAAAAGCGTAGAAACAGCTCTGACTAAATGTGGCTCACCAAATTTCCATTCCAAGTTCTGAAAAAAGAAATAGAAATGCAAAAGAAATTATTTTTTGGAGTGAAATTTGACCAAATACCACGCACTAGAAATGTCGGAAATGCCTATGTGTTTGAAAGTTTGCTGAGAATTTACATTTGAAAACTTTGCTATTGTCTTGTCGTACGAGTGTAAAAACTATCAAACTACGCTTACATTATAGATGCAATATATATGATTATTTCTGCAAAAGGTCTTAATAAAAAGATTGATAATAATGTTCCTAATAGTCTCGCTATCAACATTATTTTAACGAATAATCGGAACTTAGCTTCACTAAATTTTCCTAAAATGACTTCATCTGTCAATATTAATAAGTATAGGTCTATAATTGAAAACATTAATATTGTTGCGAACCCATTTATCACGGAGGATAGATTATTGGCAGTGCTTCTAAAATTAGAATTTAATGTTCCTGCATATACTGATGCAATTGCACCACAAGTTATTATTGAAACTGCAAATATGTTTAATAAGAAAAATTTTAATGGAAAATCAGTTTTTAAGTTTGATAAAATAAAGTTACTTTTTTGAGGTAGGGTAATATTATTCTTTAAAATGGAAAAACCATTTTGGGTAAAAATAGAAGTTATTACTTTTAATATTGATTTTTGCTCACTAAATTTAATAACAGCAATTGATAAAAGTCTTTGAAAAGTAGGAATTAAAATAATTCCAATAATGTGGCAATGAAACTTGAAAAGACTATTAATTGAAATATTGAAATATCTACTTATGTATTATTAATGAGCATTTTTTCAATAAAATTTGCTAATATAGGAGCTAAAAAACCGTTTGATACTCGAGAAAATAATACTAAGATATTAAAGATTGAGTAGGTTATAGATACTTTTTGGGTTCTAATTGCAACTATTTTTACCGAATATGAAAGAGTACTAATCAAATTTATTATAATAAAAAAAAATATTATTACATAGAGTTGATTACTTTCCATATTAATAGTTGATTAATTATAAAAATAAAAAGATTATTGAAAAACTTGTAAAGTTCCAATAATCTTTTTGTTACAGTTTCGGTTAAACTAATTTTTTAAATCTTCTAATTTTGAGTTGTCTAAATTTAAAAGTTCAATTCGATTGTTTTTTCTTGAAATGAATTTATTCGCTTTTATTTCAGATACTCTTGCATTTTTTAATTCCAACTTTATTTCTTTAATCTCTTTATTAAAGGATTTAATCATTAAATTATTATGCTCGATTGTTTTATTTACATAGACATTAACCAATTCAGGCTTAATCTTAGATTTAAATTTAGATACTGTCTGATAAACTAAGTTAGAAGGCAACCCATCAAGTTTAACCATTTCATCTAAGTAGAATAAAACTCGACTCTCTGCTTTTTTATCCTTTTCTGATAAAGAAAGAATTTGATAATTTGAGAAGAGTGTATTTATCAAACTTACTCTTGCTAAATCTAAAGTTATTCCAGAGAATTTTTGGTCTAATTTTTCATACAAAGCATCAACAGTTTCCCAAGAATATTTTTTACTATTGAGCTTATATTCCATTAATTCACTTTGAGAAATCTGATTTAAGGCTGATGAAATTTCATTATTCGAAAATTTCGATTCTGCAACTTGTGCCTTATTTTCAGGATAAGTTGTTGAATCCTTGGCGGTACAGTTTAACAACAAGATTGAAATTGCAGATAATAAAAAATAATTTTTCATGATTTTAATTTTTAAGTTTTTAAAGTTAACAACAGGCACTTTGGGCTTCATTAATTGAAACATATTCAGCATAATAATCGTAGCCACCATAATAGCCTGCTGATACTTCTTCAGCTAAGGCAGCTCCCGCCTGTGATGCACAACAATTATCACCAGAAACTGCGTACGAATAACGGGGTGAAATTTGAGTAAATACCACGCATTAAAAATGTCAACGAGAACTATACGTTGGGAATTTTGCCGAGAACTCACACTTGAAAATTTCGCTTTCGTCCAGTCGAACGAGCCTTTGAGCTAAAAACTGTCAAACTATTTCAGGAACATACGACCTAAATTAAACCAAAAAATAACTTAGGTTTGTATCCCCGATAGTCATTATTTGTTTTTTTTGATTTTTTCATAAATTTTATAGCTTAACTTTTTTCCCCACTCTCTACTTAGATTCATGGATTCTTCTAAAATTAATGGTGTCTTTTCTAACATTTTCTTACCAGTAGTACTTTCATAAAATACTATCATATAAGTAATTTCTTGGTGACTATAGTTTTTTTCATATATAGGCACATATATATTTATAAGTTCTTCATAATCAATCTCTTTGGTTAATTCGTCCCAGAAACCTTCTGGAAGATTATTTATATTAGTGTTTTTTTTCAAAGAGTTTATTACCCCCTCAATACCAATTTTTGCATTATTTGTAGAACCACTTAAAACTAACAAACGTTTGATATCTCTTGTTTTTAGAGTATCTATTTGACTAAAACCTATGAAAGGCATTAAAACAAAAATAATAAGCAGTAAAATTTTCATTTTTAGTTTTATTTAACATAACAGAAATAATTTTAGATTAACTAACATTTATGATACATACGTCATGATAAGTTTTAAATCAGCTTTTGGACTGTATAAAAGCGTTTGTCATCTGGATTGTAACTAAAATAGCTCTTAATAGGTCTAAAAATGTGACTAAAATATTCAAATACTTGTTTTAGTCTATTTAGAGTTTAGATTCTTCATGAATTACTTTGATACAGGTATTGATGAAAACCAAGTAAATTGATAAAGAATCTAATCTTTTATGTTAGCTAAACTTTCTTATTGGATGATAAAATTATTTTGAATACACTTTAATGTGTGATTTTCATAATCCAAATAAATATAATTGTCAACACGCTGTAAAGTAATATATCTCTAATTATTATTGTACTACTAATTTTCATCAATCTTTTATAAATAAATGATAAGATAATTAATAGGAATAAAATGATATATATGGGCGTATTATCATAACTATTTTTATTTAAATATACACCCAGTATCATCATAATGTATGGTGCTATTGTAATAGTTAATCCCAATATCTTAATCCAATTGATTTGTTTATTTTGCATAATAGAATTTTATTAATGTGGTCTAACTTCTGGATAGTCACAACCATTGAAGCAAACCCCAAAACTGTCAACGGCTGCCCAATATTGGATATCATATACTATTCCAGCGACTGCTTCACAAGCAAAAAAAGTAAGTATCCCTGGCGAGGCAAATGCACAACCTGCCGAATAAGCTAAAAATTGATTCCATGCACTTGTAACAGAAATATTATGTTGTGCTTGACAGTTTTTAAAACAATCATCAGGATTGGGAAATCTTCCATTTTTATTTGCAATCATAAGGGCACTTGCAGACTCGAGTAAAAGTTTCTTTTGAGTTTCATCAAGTCTATCTAATTCTCTAAACTCATGCGACAAATTAATCAAACTATTATGGATATTTTCTAACTGCTTAATTTTTTTATGGGGGTTTAATTAAATATCTTGTATTAAATCTAAAAATTCATCTTGAGACTTCATATTTTTGATTTTATCCATATAATTTTTATCAATTTTAATACCGTCCTTTAGCCGATTACTTTCCTTATCTTCAATTGATAACTCATACAGTTTTTTGAAATTTTTAGAAATAGAAAGTCTTTTAATATATTCATTGTCAATAATAACTTTGGAGGTACTTAATGGTGAAATAATTTCATGATTTTCACTCTTTTGACATGAAAAAGCGAACATTAAAATGAAAGCTACGATGATAATTGATCTGTTTTTTATACATTTACATTGTTTTAGTTAAAAGATTAAAACTTGTAGGCCTCCTACTCTTCCGCCAAGTTGAATTAGGGGGCTTAGTTGTTACAAAGTAAATCAAAAAGATAGTCTTATTCCAAATTATTTATGGGACATTTTGGGACATTTTCCAAAATATTCTCCTTTATTACTTTTTGAGATTTAGGACATAAAAGCCCAGAAGTTAACTTTATATCCCATTTTTTTAACCACCCATATAAGGTCTTTCTTGAAATACCAATTTCATCATCAACTTGTTGTCTTGTTTTTAATTATATCATGATTCATTATGATTTTAGAATTTAAAATTGTAAGCGGATTAATTTTTAACTTTTTGGATAATGATATATATATTAAATTGTGTCCATTTTTTCCAACTATGTATTGGACGAATAGACCGAGATCTGAAAAGCCCAATAAATGATTGTTTATATGTGTTTTAAAGTTAATTTTAGTTAATTGATCTTAATTAAGTTATTTTTATGTGTCCTTAAATATACTTAATTAGTTGCTATCAAATGAAAAGCAAATTTACTTACCAAGAAAAAAGTAAATTATTTTTAAAAAGCGTTAGAGTTTAGTGAAGAAAAGAGTATTTTTCAGATTTTTTTTCGCCTTAAAATTGTCGCAGTAGCGTAAAAAAAGCAAACAGAATAAAAAAAGCTTAAACAAGATTCCAACATAGAAACATATGAAATAGCTTATCGAACTAGTCTTGTATAAAATGATGATAATTTTTAAATCATTATTAATTAATCGAAAAATGAATGCATAATCATTTTTCATACACAATAATCAATAAAAATCTTTTTATTTGCAATAAAAAAGTAAAATACCTTGGAAAAAGTACTATTTGTAGATGCAAGATAGTGTGCTTAATTTTAAAGCATCATATCATATACTTTGAGATGAAATAAATTACAGACTTTTATTTGAAAGATTGATGTTTAGAGAATCAAATGGACTATTTACTTGCAGCAAAGCCTCGCTACGAACGTGTGTATAACGCATGGTTGTATTTAGGTCGCTATGGCCTAGGAGTTCTTGTATATATCTGATATTTACGCCTAACTCGAGTAGATGCGTTGCAAAACTGTGGCGTAGGGTGTGAATAGTAGCATTTTTATTGAGCTGACATAGCCTTACTACTTGGCTGAATACAATTTGTCTGCTTCGTTCGTTGAGTTGCTCCTTAGTTAGTTCATTTTCAAATAAATATACTTTAGGACGGTAATTGACGTAATATTCTCTCAAAAACTGCAAAATTTTATCTGATAATACTACATAACGGTCTTTTTTGCCTTTTCCATTTTTTACGAAAACAGTTTTATTGTATTTATCAATATCGGTTATTTTTAGGTTAATCGCTTCGTTGATACGTATGCCCGTCGAATAAATGAGACTGAAAATTGCTCGATATTTAAGGTTTGTTGTTTTTTGTAAAATAAGCTCAACTTCTTCTCTGCTCAACACTGTGGGTAATTGTCGGGATTTGATGATTTTGGGCATTTCATAAAAGGAAACAGCATCGATACCGAGCATATTTTCACGATAATATTTAAAGGTATTAATCAAAACGTTAAGTGATGAATATGATAGTTGGCGTTTGCTCACCAGAAAATCAAGATATTGCTCAATTTGACCTTTGTCTTCAATTTTTCCCAAAAGAAAGTTGCTTTCTTTTCTATCTTTTAAAATTTCTATCATGTCAATCAATTTTTTATTAGCTAAATTGCTGAAAATCGACAAAACAAATAAGTAAATTATCAAAATTAGTTCTTAGTAATTCTTGCCAACAAATTTCAAAAACATGTCAAATTACCTTTTTTCCAAAACTGCTTATATCAAAGGCGTTCAATGTGATAAACAATTATATCTCTATAAACATCATTATAAACTACAAGACCCGCTCAGTGCTGAAACCAAAGCAAAGTTTAGAGGTGGACATGATTTTGAGGATGCTTATCGTGCCGCTAATTTCCCATTTGCAGTTGATATTGAGAAAATTGCCAAAAACCGAAATGATTATCAGACACTTACCCAAAAAGTATTAGAAAAGCAAGTTGCTGATGTTTTTGAGGCAACATTTGTGTATCAAGAAGTTTTGGTGATGAATGATGTATTGACCCGAAGTAGCGGAAAATGGGAGATTCAGGAAATAAAAAATAGTTTTGAATTAAAACCTACCCATATTCAAGATATTGCCTTGCAATATTTTGTAACAAAAGGAGCCTTAGGACAAGAACTTGATGCCAAGTTAGTACTGAATGATGGAGCTAAGACTTATACTATAATTGACGTTACAAACGAAGTGAAAGCTTTGCAAGATAGTATTGCGGCGAATATTCAACGGTTTAAAAATATTTTAGGACAAGACTCAATTCCGCAAATAAATATTGGTAGTCAATGCGAAGTGCCCTATAAATGCAGCTTTTTTGGGTATTGCCATAAGTCATTATAAACAAAAACAGTATCAAGATTGCCCTTGATACTGTTTTAATAAATTTTATTTCTAATTAAACGATTTTCAGTTTCTGTCCTTTTTTTACAGCATTTGATCGTAGACCGTTCATTTTTTTGATTTTTTCAACTGAAATTCCGCCATATCTTTGAGAAATGCTCCAAAGTGTATCACCTCTTTGCACCACATGATATTTAGGTTTTGTTTTATCAATCGTTTTCTTAGATTTTCTTTCTTCTTTGATTGTACGTTCAACTTCAACAACCTCTTCAACATCATCTAAAATTACCAATTTCTGACCAAGCATTATTTTCGATGATTTTAGGTGATTCCAAACCTTCAAATCATACATGTCAACATCATATTTATCCGCAATACGGTTCAGAACATCGCCTTTTTTTACTACATAAATTTTCTTCTTTACCTTACGAATCT